>PJUI01000050.1_pt1 | contig 225762 bp, 207 predicted proteins | sample 1512201 | NCBI WGS metagenome assembly PJUI01 (sample SAMN08177670, study PRJNA422409) | Feces metagenome, whole genome shotgun sequencing project. | isolation source: Chicken feces (2) enriched on wood chips | host: Gallus gallus | place: USA: Madison | collected 2015-01-15
CAGAAGTTAAGCCCACCAGCGCCGATGGTACTGCGACAAGCGGGAGAGTAGGCCGCCGCCAGTTTTTATTTAAAGTCTCATACAACTTTGTTTGTGTGAGACTTTTTTTGTTATATACATCACTTTACTTTAATTCACTTTACTCCAGGGACACATCCATCAATACTATATCAAATATTCAAATAAATGATCCAATGATAAGTGATAAGTAATGAATGATGAATGATGAATGAATAATTAGTTATACATGATACGGGTAATCTGTGTAATTTTCCTAATCCCTAATCCCTAATCCCTAATCCCCTTATCTTTGCGCAATAAGCAATAAGCATCAATATTTTCAAGATTCGCCATTCATAATCAAATAAGAAAAAATATTTCACCATAATTAGAATATTTATGAAATATTTATATATTTGTTAGTAACCAGAGAACAAATTATTTGCGGAAGCCGAAAAGCATAAGAGTAGGCAAAAACTAAAACAAAATACTATGAAAAATTTGAAAAAACTGACAAAAAGAGAACTAAAGACTATCGATGGTGGTGCTTTAGCATGCCCTCCTCCTGCAACCACTTGTGGGGAATGGTGCTCGTGGACTGCACAGCAGAGACTCAGATGTCCCAATATGATCATAGATCCGGATCCGTGCGGATGTTAAATGTTAGATAAATAAGTTATTGAAAAAGAAATCCCTGGCGTTTACCGGGGATTTTTTATGTTAGATATTCTCTTAGGAAGGCTTACTGCGTTTCAAAGTACATTAATCTGTACAATCATCTTATGAAAAATAAAGAAAGTTTCAAGGAAGTTTTAATGTGCAGGTATTTGTTTAACTGGTACTGTAGTCTGCTGCAGGAAGCTGGCTGGTATGTCTTTCTCAAAATATTATTTAGATTAAAAAAGCTCCTCATCATATTGACAAGGAGCTTATGTTTTAAAATCCGACCTGGAATCCTGCTTTTATTCCAAATGTTGAAATATCTGGCCTGTCGAGATAATTGCCTCTCCAGTTAAAGTCGACCCTGAATATTCTAAGGTTTCCGATTCCGATATTTTCAATTCCGAATCCGTATTCAAAATAAATCTGCTCGCTTGGTGCTGAATATTTAAATCCATCCACATTAATGGCCTTGGAAGCATCACTTAAAGTTCCATAAGCACCTCTGATGAAAGCGATCTCTCTAAGCTTAAGCTTTTTGATCAAAGGGATAAAAGAAAGTATTTTTCCATTGAAATGATGTTCAAGATGCAGTGTTGTATAAGTATCTGCTACAAACTCATAATAGTTAAGCTGTGAAAAGGTATTCTGTGCCAGGCTGTATGACTGGTTTCCGGGAATTACATTCTGCAGAGCCAGAGGAACTGTATCAAAAGTCTTTCCGGCTTCAAAGTTTACGATGGTTTTCCCCCAGCTTCCTATGAGTATAGGTTTGTAGAACATAAACTGAAGTCTGTTATAGTTGAAATCACCGTTAAAAAGCCCTTCGATACCTCTTGTATATTTAAGGATAATGGTAGGGGCCAGTGTTCCGTGCTCATAGCGGTCAACTCCTGTTTGGGAGAACTTTGCTCCCGGCCTCGCAATTAAACTTAAAGTAACGTGAGAGTCGTTAAGTGTTTTTCTCAGATCACCATTCCGGTAATACATTAAGCTGAATTTATCAGGATTTGCTGATTTTATGCTTTGTAATGTTCCATCTACGCGAACCTGGAAGTTTTTCCACGGTTCAATGGATGCGAAAATGTTGGTTTTGTTGATGGAGCTCAAAGAAGCGTTTTCTCCCCTTGCAAAAAGAGTGGATGAAGCAAAAGTACGAGCCATGATTCCGTCATCAGTGGTAAGCTGTACACCAAGCTGCTCAATATCTCTCTTTGTACCGGCACCGATCATAAATCTGTTAACTCTGTTGAACATATAACGGCCTTCTGCACCATATTTAACCTGCTGATCTTTGAATCCGTATGCAGTATAGAACTGAAGTCTCCAAGGGTCGTTTTGCCCAAAGTAAGTTCTTGCTCCAAGTCTTATTCTGTCACCTTCCACTTCATTTTTACCGTAAATTGAAAAGATAGGGCCGATATCAATGCCTTTAAATGCGTTGTAATATCCGGAGGCAAGTGTTTCATAGATTTTAACTATACGGTTGAATTTTGGGGTCTGCTGAAGCCTGTCAAGCATTTCATAAACGCCTTGTTCTGATTTGGATAACGAGTCTGGTCTTGCTTTTAACCAATAGGCATCATCTTTATCTACAAATTTATCATCATATTCTTCCTGCTTCCGTGTGAAAACTTTATCATCAAGAGGCTTGTTAAAATCATATTGGGAATAATCTACCGTCCGTTTGGCGATAATACTTTTAGAAGTCCTTTTCTTTGCGAAAGGCGTAAGCTCTATTTCTGTAATAAATTTTTTAGGGAGAAAAGTATTCTCATCAGGATTGTCATATTCCAGTTCTGTGGAAATGCTGTTGATGAAATTAACATTGATCTTCTGTGTGGACTTTAATGTGGCTCCCAGAACTGCATAGTTATCCGTGTCTATATAAAGATAGCCCTGAAACGCTAAAACATCCTTTCTTTTAGGCTGATATCTTATTTTGTAGGCATTCTCACCATGGATAGAAATGGTGTCCGTCAGGTTATAATCATAGGTGCTGAACCCGCTTGTTCCAACAGGGCTTGGAAATCCTATATCGAAATAATTTAATGTATTGTCGTAAATATTAATATCCCGGTAAAGATTTTTCGCGGTGATGGTAATTACCTGGTTATCCTGGAATCCTGATGTTTTTTGGGCAACAAGTAATCTTTTGGTCTTTTTGCCGGGTTTGTTTTCTCCGTAATTTTCGTAGACGGATTCATTCAGGAAGATAGGAAGTCCTATTTTTCCGCTCGCTGTAGAGTCTGCATAATCAAAAATAAAATCAAGCTTATTGAAGATTTTTTTACTCATAAAAGCACTGTCCAGATTGTTTGCGTCAAACTGGATCTTCTCATATTCTTTATAGGTATAGGTATCGAATTTCTCCAGACCATTATTGCGCTTCCTTTTCCACACCTCCTGCATAATAGCGTAGGCAGGGTTTTCTTTTTTGTTCTTGTATTTAGGTTTTTCGTTGTGGATAACAATTTCACCGATGCTGCTTACTTTTTCCTGTGAAAGCTGCACGAAAACATTGGCAGCATTTTCAGGAGTAATAGTAACTGTTTCGTTGGAGTAGCTTTTTTTCGAAAACCTTAGTTTATAAATAATAGTGTCGGACTGAACGCTAAAGCTTCCCAGGGTGGTCTTCAGAAAAGGTTCAGTATTATCATTAATAAAGATATCCACTCCGGAAATTTCTTTATTGGTTTTTGCGTCTACAATTTTTCCGTTCGCTGTATTTTGGGCATATGCCAGGCAGGATATAAAGAATAGAAAAAAGAGATTATAGTATTTAGGGTTGTTGTTTAACATCATTTGGTTCTTCAAGCAATTAGCACAAACAAAAAGCGTGCAGTTTCTTCAAAAAAGTTCATATTTTTTAACGTTTTATGTAAAAATTCATAAAACTACAAATGTAACGAAAATAACAGTAAAAGATTATGATATTTAATGAGTTAATCATAACAGATTTTGATGTAAAGAAAAGATTGTGAACAAGGTTGTATTAAAGATTGAAACTAACAACTTTTTCACAGTTTTTCCGCAACTTTTCAATAGTTTGTTAATATGTTTTTAAGGGGTTATCCATAAGTTATTCACGGAATTATAAATGTATTTCAATAGCTTGCTAATAGCTTGTTGATATTTTTTCCACAGGTTATTAACATTGTATTTTATTTAATATAAGTTAGTTAGTAACAGACTTCAGTTTTTTCCACAGTAATATGATGATTATGAGATTTTCTTCTTATTAACGATTATAAGGGAATTACTAACACTTTTGGTTTCTTGTGGATAATTAAAGAAGGAGATTAATAGATGAGAATTTTAAATAAATAAATAAAAAAAAACTCACATTTCTGTAAGTCTTTCCGTTCTCCTGCTGGGCTTGAGCCTGATGATATCCAGATTAAATATTCTATCAATAGGAAAAGGAAATCTGTATCAGGGATAATTTTATTTATCTGTTAGAATTTTAAGAAAAGCAGCTAACGTCCCTATTCTTGGAAAATTTGATATTGCCCGCGTTCCATTTTTATATTTAACTTTTCGTAAAATTCTTGTGGATTAAATCCTATTCTTTTATATTCTGCCTGCACAGCGATTTTTGCTTCATTCAGCTTATCCTGGTTTTCCCATTCTGCAACAGTGATGATGATCAGGTTTCCACTATCATTATGGTTTTCCAAAACTTTATCGCTAACAAACCCTGAAAGATTTTTAATAAAAGTTCTATTGTAAGCCATTCTTTCTTTAAATTCTGTGACGGAAGATTCAGGAACAAAGAATTTATCGATTAGAAAAATAGTATTTGAATGATTTGGTTGTCCCGATGGATTAGACAAAGCTCCTAATTGTTGCAAAAAGCTAAAGCGGTCTGTTTCAATTTCACTAAAAATAATTTTCCCATTTTTAAATATATAGGTGGCAATTCCGTTTACGGAAATCGTTTTGTGGGTTGGGTTAATGTTTTGAAACCGGAGCTTATGTGTTCCGGTAAATATTTGTTTGACAACAATTTTGTCGTCCTCAGCAATTATATCCTTAATTTTCCACTGGGCATCAGGAAAAGCAGTGGTTAGCTCTGTGATGGGCTTTCTGAAAGCAGCTATACCTTTTGCTCCAATATAATTGGTGTAATTATCCGATATTAAAATTGGTAATTTTTCGAACTGCTTAGCATTAAATATAGAGTCGTAGAGAAAGCGTATGGCTTCTTTGTTTTTGATAATGTCCATTTGTAGAGATTTTTTAAATGATCTGCTTTGCGAAAACAAAGGAGTTGTTTGGGTTAATAGCAAAACGGATATCAGAATTATTTTGAATTTTGGGCTCATCATTAAAGTAATTTAATCATGCAAATTTCAAGACTTGTCTCTTCAAATCATTGTAAAAATTCATTGATTTACCAAAAGGAAGAAGATTTATAAAACTCAGTTGGTGTTTGCCCTGTAAAAAGTTTAAAATCTTTGTTGAAATGGGCCTGATCGTAAAATCCGGCATCAAAAGCTGTTTCCAAAAGCCGCCCGGTTGGTTTTGAAGGAATAACGGCAGACATCCGGGTAATGGAAGCGAATTGTTTTGGTGATGAGCCGATGCTTTTTCTAAAGCGTTTCTCAAAGGCATCATTGCTGATGTATAGCCTATCAGCCAATTCGTTTATTCTTATGTGGCCTCTTGCTTGTTGAATTTGAGCAACCGCATTTGATATAATGATGTCAGGATTTGGATTCATCAATCGTTTTAATAAGAAGAGTTCCACAATTTTTACTCTTTGAAGGTTATTTTTTGCTTCACACAACATTTCCTCAATATTTCTGACTTCATTAGGATTCAAAATGTTATCAAGCAAAATACTTTTCTCAAATAAAGCATAAAGAGGTTCTTTAAAAAATGCGGCAGCTCCGTTTTCTTTGAACAGCACAATTAACGTAGAAGTATTTTGGGAATAATTGATAAGTCGTACTGATTTTCGGAGTCCTGAAATTACTGCTTTAGGCAATACGATCCGATCCGAGTTTACAGTATATGAGTTTTGCCCGCTAAAGCAAAAAGCCATTGCTATTGAGGTTCCCGGCAGTACCCTGTTTTGAATCTCCTCATGGCTTTCAATAATTTTGATAGCCTTTACAAAAGGTTCCAGTGTTTTTGTTGGTCTATACTCAATTACTTTCATTTTATTTGCTTCTGGCGTGATGCTGGCTTGTGGTCTTACTTTTACATAGTACTGATGTTACATTTGCTTGATTATCAGTTGTTTTTATGATATAAATATATGAATTTTCTTCATTATGTAGGTTATAGATGCATTTTAATGTATTTAAGCAAGGTATAACAGAATAATAAGAATCGGGGAGCGTGTAAAAGAAAAGGATTTTAAGTGCTTGATTATGGGATATAACAAAAAAAGCCGCCAATTTGGCGACTTATGTTGGGCTCCTCCTGCTGGGCTCGAACCAGCGACCCTCTGATTAACAGTCAGATGCTCTAACCAACTGAGCTAAGGAGGAATTTCCTTTGTTTAAGGTGTTGCAAATATAAAAGGAATATTCATATCAGGCAAATTTTATCCCCAATTAACGGAGATTTTTGACTAAAAATGTTGAATTTCAATGAGAAATATTTTCAGCCAATTTTTAATTAATCAGGCGACCATAAAATAAATGCCGGAAATAATGCTTAATTGATGCGTAGAACTCTTTATTGGCTGATGATATTCTGCTTCTTTATATTAAACAAAATATATAAATAAAAAAAAGACTCACATTTCTGTAAGTCTTTTTTGCTCCTCCTGCTGGGCTCGAACCAGCGACCCTCTGATTAACAGTCAGATGCTCTAACCAACTGAGCTAAGGAGGAATGTCCTTTGTTTTAAGTGGTGCAAATATAGGACGAATATTTATACCGTACAAATATTTTTTAGAAAAAAATTCAAAAAAATTATAAACTACCCGTAAGTGCTTTAAAGATATCACTTCCGAAGATCAGTAACATCAATCCTAACAGGAAGATAACCCCGATCATCTGTGCATTTTCCAGTACTTTCTGAGGAACAGGTTTTCCTGTAATTACTTCCCATAAAGTAAATAAAACGTGACCTCCGTCAAGTCCCGGAATAGGAATTAGGTTCAGGAATGCCAGCCAAACGGAGAACATGGCCGTAAAGCTCCAGAATAGGCTCCAGTTTACAGATACAGCTCCGTCTTTAGACTTTTCTACCGGCATATTCTTAATGATTGCCAGTGGACCGCCAACTTTCTTATAACCCTGAACTTTCTTATTGAAGACCAGTTTAAACTGTTTAACCTGATAGGTTAAGCTTTCAATACTTCTTGTAAACCCTCTTCCGATAGACTCAATAAGAGTAAAATGCTTGGTACTGGCAAACTTTTCAAGCTGCTTATAAGAAGCTATTCCTAATGTTCCTTCCTTAGAAACCTGAAGGCTTAACGGCTGTACTGCGCCGGCTCTTAATACCTCCACATTAATAGTCTTACCTGCGTTTTTTACAACGGCACCCTGCAGTTCGTCATAATAATTGATTTTCTGCCCGTTTACTGAAACGACCTGATCACCTGTTTTTAATCCCGCCTCAGCAGTTTTAGGATTTACAATCGTGTCAATTACAGGAGCATATCTTGGCGTAAGGAATGCTCTTGGATTTTCATCTTTAAAAGCAAGTGCCTTCCCGTCATCATTCGTATTAAAAGTAAATTCCTTTCCGTTTCTTAAAACCGTTACCTGGTCACTCAATAAAATATCCAAAGACAGTTTATCCAGATTATTCTGAACCTTTCCGTCTACTTTTAAAATTTTGTCACCATCTTCAAACCCCATTGCTTTTGCAACGTTGGTATAATGCATGGGTGTTTCCACTTTGGCGGTATCGAAAGAACTTTCTCCATTAAAGTAAGAAAGACACCCGAAAATGATCCATGCAAGGAAAAAGTTGACAGTAACTCCTCCCAGCATGATGATTAATCTCTGCCAGGCCGGTTTAGATCTGAATTCCCATGGCTGTGCAGGTTTTTTCATCTGCTCTTTATCCATGCTCTCATCGATCATTCCTGCGATTTTCACATAACCTCCGAAAGGAAGCCACCCGATTCCGTATTTCGTTTGCTCAGGATGCTTTCTCCAGTCGCTGTCCGGAAGCTTTGAAGTATCGATAGGAACTTCCTGCTCTTTTCCGTCTACTACAATGGTTTCTGTATCCGGAAGGTTTTTAGAAAGAAATTTATATTGCCATTTTCCATTGATTTTCTTCATTGAAAAGATCGAAAACCACGGATCGAAAAACAGGAAGAATTTCTCAGCCCTGGTCTTAAACCATTTTGCCGGTAAAAAGTGTCCAAGCTCATGAAGAACTACTAAAATAGAAATACTTAGTATGAACTGGAAAATCTTGATTGCTAATTCCATTAATAAATTTTAGATTTTAATTTGCAAAGGTAACAATTATCAAAACTATGCCAAATAAAAAAGCCCCTCTAAATGAGAAGCTTTGTCATATATTTTGTGAATTCTACAGGTTGAAAGAAACACCAATGCTGCCGTTGTTGCCTACTTCTGCAAAAACACCCACTTTCTCGGTGAAGAAGTAGCGGGCTCCAATATGGGCACCGATCCCGAAATCCTTCCCAAGAACACCAACGTCAACGCCGGGATAAATGTCCCATTTTGCAGGTAAATCAAGCGCTTCATTAAGATGGAAATTCAATCTTCCGAAGGCAAAAACACGGTTGTCTTTATCATGATCTTTATAATTATCAAAATAAACATTCAGTCCGGCTCCTACAGATATGAGCTTATTCAATCCGTAATCATAGGTTCCCGTAATTCCGGTTCCGTATCCCCAGGCACTTAATCCAGCCTGAACTTTTTGGTCGCCCTTACCCGTGTATGCCTGTGCATTGGCTATCGTTCCGAAAAAAGCGATCATCAGCACCAAAAACAATTTCTTCATAATTTTACTTTTTAAATTGATAATGGAAATATCCTCATCAAAAATAGAACCGAAATCAACGGAAAATCGTATTTTTATTGAAGTTTTTTAACAAAGTTTATGAAAATTGCAGGACTTAATTTAGATATTGTCTGGAAAAACAAAGAAAAGAATTTCCAATCGATCGAAGAACAGCTTAAAAGCATTGAAGCAGATATTTTCCTGCTTCCTGAAATGTTTTCTACCGGCTTCTGTATGGATGCAGCTGAAGTTTCAGACAGAAATGAAGAATCCCTTAAGTTCCTGAAAAAAACCTCAAAAGAAAAAAATGCCGCCGTTTGCGGAAGTGCCCCGGTAGAGCAGGACGGGAAGTTTTATAACAGGATGTATTTCGTTCAGCCCGGCTCAGAGACAGTTTTTTATGATAAAAGACACCTGTTTTCTTTTTCGGGAGAAGATAAAGTGTATACTCCCGGAGATAAGAGAGTTATTGTCGATTATAAAGGACTCAGGATTCTGTTGCAGGTCTGCTACGACTTACGTTTTCCGGTTTTTGCAAGGAATAATGATGATTACGATGTTGTTTTATATGTGGCCAACTGGCCGGAAAAAAGAGTGGGAGCCTGGGAGCATCTGTTAAAAGCCAGAGCAATAGAAAATCTGTCTTTTGTTTTTGGTTTAAACAGGATCGGGACGGATGGAAATGGTCTTTTTTATCAGGAAAGCTCACATTGCTTTTTTGCAGACGGAACAGAAATTTCACAAAAGAATGGGAATATCATTTCTGCAGAATTAGATATTCAAGAATTGAAAAGTTTTAGAAATCATTTTCAATTTTTAAATGATAGAGATGATTTTGAGATCAAAATTAGATAATTCGGAAGCTAAAATGATAGTATTTTGATTTTTATTAAATGATTGAGATGTTTTTTTAATTTTTCAACAATATATTGTGAATTTTTTCTAATTTTAAATACATAATTAGAAAAGATAATATATATGAACAAAAAATTACTGTTTGTTGCCTTCTGTATTTTGAATTTGATTATGAATGCGCAGGAAAATACACATAATCAAGAAAATAATATGGCTGAATTTCATTTGGAGGACGGATCTTCATTTAAAGCAAACTCAGTTGAAGCGGTTACTAAAACTATTAATTTGGGACAAATAATAGTTAACAACAGAGTATCTGCATTTCAATATACGACAGCGGCAGATGAGAAAAGGAAAGAAATAAATTCTAAAGATGTAAGAAAAATTATTTATTATAATGGTAATGAAATTTCCCAGATTCAGGAAAAAATTAAAGTTAAAACGGTAGATAAGAAAGGAAATCTTTCCAATGATATAGCCGAAACTTTCGAATACTTACTCTATGACGGTAAAATTAAGTTATACAGCTCAAATGTATTTGAGTGTATGGGTTTGAATGCATGTTATTATACCCATTCAAATTTTTATATCCAAAAAACAGGTGAACCTTACACGGTTTTGGCGGTAAAACAAAAAAGTCAGTTTAACTCTAAGATGGGTTCGTCTATTGAAAATATCGTCGATGCTTTTAGAGCAGTTGGCGGAGATTGTAGCCCATTTAATCAGTATTTAAATTCTTTTGACAAAGAAATGATGCAGGAAAAGCATCTAGATAAAACCTTACAAAAAGAATATCAGGAAATTTATAAAACGACTTTACAGGAAGTAAAAAAAGATAGAGAGCAAACCAGAAAATTATTTTATATCGTTGGAGATAAAATACAAAACAGGCAGGCTGAAATTTACATCGGAATTATAAAAGAGTATGAGAAAAGCTGTCCTTAAATACGATTAATTATATAAAAAATTCCATGGATTTCACGAGTGGATGCGGATTCTATTCTAAATTATCTGTATAAATCCGTGAAATCTGTGGGATATAAAAACAAAAAAAAACTGTGAAAAAATCACAGTTTAAGAATATTGTTGAAGCAGTTCCGTGAGTGTATTCACATCGTGGACTCCGCTTTCTTTCCATAAAAGCTCCCCGTTTTTGAAGACCGCAAGTGTAGGAACACCTCTTACACCATATTGTGCTGCCAAAGCAGGATACTGGTCTACATCTACTTTGATGATTCTTGCTCCTTCGCCTACATTTTCCTTAACCGTATTCAATACGGAGGACTGTACCTTACAAGGCTGACACCAGGTAGCAAAAAAATCAATAAGGACCGGTCTTTCCGAATTAATGATTTCTTGAAATTTTTGTGACATAGCTTTTGGTTTTATTGAGCCGCTAAGATGTATTGATGAGCCTTAGCAGTATAATATTTTATTTTCCTGATTGTTTTTCATCCTGGATTGCTTTTACATTTTTCCAGGTTGTACCGTCATAGGCTTCCACACCATTTTTCTTCAAAATTTCCATAGCCTGATCGGCCTGAATCCCTTTATTGCAGAAAACCACGACCCTTTTGCCTTTAAGCGAATCGATATTATTCTGAATCTCAGCTAAAGGAATATTGATCGCTCCTTTTGCTGTTCCTGCCTGGTATTGCTCCGGAATTCTTACATCTACCAGAGTTGCATCCCCGCTGTTCACCACCTCTTTAATGTTTGGCTTTAGGGTGGCAGTTGTATCTGCTGTTTTACAGGAAGTTAAAGCTAAAACTGATGCGAAAATAGATCCGAAAATTGTTCTTTTCAACATCTTACAGTGTTTTTGACTGGCAAACGAAATCCGTTGTAGGCAGTTTTTCTATCTTTTTGATCCCGTTGAAACCACCTTCTATTTCAGTAAAGTTTCTGATTCCGTGCGAGTTAAGGATGCTTGCTGCAATCATGCTTCTGTATCCTCCTGCACAGTGAAGAAAGAAATGTTCAGAATCATCAATTGTTTTTACCCAGTCGCTGATCGTATCCAGCGGCTTGTTAAATGCATTGTTAATATGCTCTGCAGAATACTCGCTTAACTTTCTTACATCGATTACCGTAGTATTTTCCGTGAATTGTTCAGCAAATTCAGCAGGGGAAATCCTTTTGATCTCATCCGTTTCTTTACCTGCATTTTTCCATGCAGTAAAACTGCCGTTCAAATACCCTAAAACATTATCGAAACCGACTCTGCTTAATCTTGTAATTACTTCCTCTTCAGTTCCCTCATCAGTCACCAGCAGAAGCGGATGCTTTACATCTACAATCATATTTCCTACCCAAGGGGCAAAATCTCCCTTAAGGCCAATATTAATAGAATTCGGAATAAATCCTTTATGGAATTCTGCAGGACTTCTTGTATCTAAAATTAAAGCCCCTGTTTCTTCCGCCAAAGCTTCGAAATCTTCTGCATTCACCGGGCTCAGCCCCTTATTCATTACTACATCCAGGCTCTCGTATCCACCTTTATTCATGGCTACGTTCATTCCGAAATATTTCGGAGGAGCGGTAAGGCCATCAAGGACCTCTCTGATAAAAGATTCCTTATCCGGCTGATTCAGAGCATAATTGGTTTTTTTCTGATTTCCCAATATATCCACCGTTTCTTTCTGCATATTTTTTCCACAGGCAGAACCTGCACCATGAGCGGGATAAACCGTTATGCTGTCATCCAGCGGCATAATCTTACTCTTAAGGCTGTCATAAAGAATTCCTGCAAGATCTTCCTGCGTAAGATTGGTTGCTTTCTGTGCAAGATCAGGTCTCCCAACGTCTCCTAAAAATAGAGTGTCGCCGGTAAAAATAGCAGTTTCGGTGCCGTTTTCGTCAATTAAAAGGTAGGTTGTGCTCTCCATGGTGTGTCCGGGAGTATGCAGTGCTTTTATTTTTATTTTTCCGATCTCAAAGATCTGGTTGTCTTCAGCAATAATAGCCTCAAATTCAGGCTGGGCAGTGGGTCCGTAAACAATAGGAGCTCCTGTTTTTTCACTTAGATCCAAGTGTCCTGAAACAAAATCGGCATGGAAGTGGGTCTCAAAAATATACTTTAAGGTAACGTTGTCCTTTGCAAGGCGATCCAGATAAGGTTTTACCTCTCTCAGCGGATCAATAATGGCAGCTTCATTTTCTGATACAATATAATATGCTCCTTGAGCCAAGCATCCTGTATATATTTGTTCAACTTTCATCTTAATTGTAAAAAATATGTTGTTAATCTACAAAAATCGTGTTTTATTTTTAAAACATACCCAAATAGGAGAATTATAAATGATAGAATAAATCTATAAAGTTTTTACTACTCTAATTTATAGTATATTTTGTATAGGATTTCATTTGTGTTTTCCGAAATATTTTTATCAATTTTGAATTGAATATAGCTGTCCTTTTTGGTTGCTCCTTCATCATAATTGATTAGTCCGTTGTATTTTTCATAGATATGGTCTTTGATCCTTCCATTATCGGTTATTCTAATCATTTCATCAAAATATTTATTAGTGTCTTCATGCATTGGCCAATCTTTTTCATGGGTTTTATAGAATTCTATCATCTTTTCAATAGCAAATACTTCAGAATCAATTTTCATATCATTGAATCCTGTAAGTAACTCTTTTTTTTCTAAATGGGTAGCAAGCCATTCGATTTTTGCCTGTGCAGCTCTGATCGTAGAATTAATCATCATAGAATCTCTTTTGACAACAGGGGATAAAACAATGTCTGGTATTTTATCTATTGGAAGAGGTTTTTTAGCTGCGATATTGAGCACTCCAAAATAGCTTTCAGCTTTGTCTTTTAGTTCGGCCAATTGATCTTGCGTCATATCATCACTTGAAACTCTTATTTTGAAACCCCAGCCTCCGCACTCATAAATAGCGAGAAGAGACTTTTTCTCTGTGTATTTTACGCCTTTGAAAAAATCTCGTTCACCCATTGAATGGTTAAATATTGAATAAATATAATTCACTTTTATATCATTATTGGAAGCACTTCCAAATGAAGGTTTTAAATCTGTACCTTTATCGGAATTTTGGTTAAGGGCATACCCATAGGCAGAAAATTCATCCCTGAGCAGCTGATTGTCGACTGATTTTTTAGGATAAATATATATTGTGAGTGCTGTTTTATTTCTTTTAGTTTTTTGCTGAACATAGCTTACGGCTAAATGATTATTCTTCAGATCATAAGAATAGATGGCTTCACGCTGAAAGCCGGACCATAATGCAGGGAAAATAACAGATGAAGATGTATGGGTATAGTCTCCTTTTATTAATAAATTAATAGGTTGTACTCTTTGTTGGGAGAAAACCGATGTGATTAAAAGTGTAAAAATAATGAGCAAGTATTTCTTAAACATGATAATATTGGATATTCAATAGATTATATTTTCTTATACCAAATTAAGCATTATTCATAGAAGTTAAAAATGAACTTAATCATATAATTATTTTAATACTCGAACATTTTATAAAATAATTTTATATTTATAAGTTTAAAAAAAGATCAGATGGCAGATAAAACACAATTTATTGAAGAACTCAACGCAAAATACACTCCTAAAGGAGAACATATTATACTCGGAAAAGGAATGCTGGACGGGGAAGTGGTACCGGAGGTTAATGTTACCATTCCTTTAAAAACAATTAACCGCCACGGCCTTATTGCAGGGGCAACAGGGACGGGTAAAACAAAAACGCTTCAGGTATTCGCAGAACAGCTTTCCCATGCAGGAATTCCTTCATTGGTTTTGGATATCAAAGGGGATTTTTCCGGAATTGCAGAAGCAGGGCAGATGAATCCGGTGATTGAAGAAAGGTATGCAAAAACCCAGCTTCCGTATAATCCACAGGCCTTTCCCGTAGAGCTGATGAGCATATCAGGCGGGAAAGGGGTAAAATTAAGGGCTACCGTTACGGAGTTTGGCCCTATATTATTAAGCAAGATCCTGGAACTGAATGATACACAGCAGAGTATTATGTCTATTGTCTTTAAATACTGTGACGATAAAGGGCTTCCGTTAATTGACCTTAATGATTTAAAGAAAGTCCTGCAGTATGTAACGGATAATGCTCAGGGAAAAGCTGAACTGGCCGCCAACTACGGATCCATTGCCCCGGCTTCTCTGGGAGCGATCCTAAGATCTATTGTGGCACTGGAACAGCAGGGTGCTGCTGATTTTTTTGGTGAACTAAGCTTTGATGTTCATGACCTTCTTGAAACCAGGGATGGAAAAGGCGTAGTAAATATCTTAAGAGTAGCGGAAATTCAGAATAAGCCGCAGCTGTTTTCCACATTTATGCTTTCGCTTTTTGCCGAAATCTATATGACCTTTCCTGAAGAAGGCGACAGTGGAAAACCTAAGCTGGTTCTTTTCATAGACGAAGCCCACCTGATATTCGATGAATCTTCAAAAGCCTTGTTGTCACAGATAGAGACTATGGTGAAGCTGATCCGTTCCAAAGGAGTGGGAATTTATTTTATCACACAGATTCCCGGCGATGTTCCGGAAAATGTATTGTCCCAGCTTGGTCTTAAAATACAGCATGCTTTGAGAGGTTTTACCGCAAAAGATAAAAAAGAGATTAGTAAGGCAGTAGAAAACTATCCGACAACCGAGTTCTATGATGCAGCAACTCTGATCCAGAATCTGGGTATCGGAGAGGCTTTTGTTACTGCTTTGGACGAAAAAGGGATTCCGACACCGCTTGTCCATACCTATCTGATCTCTCCGGAGTCAAGGATGGACGTTCTGAATGACGCAGAAATTTCGGAACTGACGGGAAATTCTTCTTTAGTCGCTAAATATGAGCAGCCTGTTGATAAGGAATCTGCTTATGAAATCCTAACTAACAGAATGGAACAGGCCGCTCAGAACCCGGCACCTTCCCAGAAAACAAAACCGGTGAAAGAAGAGCCGGGAATGTTTGAACAGGTTCTTCAGAGTAAGGCGGGAAGAACTTTTACCAGTACTTTGATGCGGGAAGGAGCAAAAGCTCTTCTCGGAATGTTCGGGCTGGGCGGAAGAAGAAGGTAAGAAGTGATTAAGATTTCTGCAAAATATTTTCTTATGTAAAGAGTATCAGCTTTTTATTACCCTTTACCAGCTTTGCCTAATCTGGAAAGGGGTGATATGAAAGCTGTTTTTACTTTTTTGATATATTTTTTTGTTATTTTCGCAAAGCTGCCTTTGTTGGAATAAGATAAGACTGATGCAGTACAGTCTCTCAGGGCCTATGGCACAGGTTATGTATTAAGCTTCATAACATCAGGATTTCAGCAGTTGATTTAAATAGTAATGATAAAAACAGGAGTATAACCAGAATTCAATGTATTCGATTATTGATATAGAAAGTAATGGTGCAGGTTACAGACATGAATGCATTATAGATATAGCCATCTACAGGTATGATGGTCAGAAAATTACTGACCAGTTCATATCTCTCGTCAATCCCGAAAGTGATATCACTCCTTTTGTACAGAAGCTGACAAACATCACCCCTAAAATGGTGAAAACAGCTCCTAAATTTCACGAAATAGCAAAAAGAGTCATTGAAATTACCCAAAATACCACTTTGGTAGGTCACAATATTGATTTTGATTACAGGATGCTGCGCCAGTCTTTTAAAAGGCTGGGTTATGACTTTCAGATCAACACTTTAGATACCATTCCTTTAGCGAAAAAAATGATCCCGGATGAAGTGAGCTATTCACTAGGAAAGCTGGTGAAATCGCTGGGAATTCCGTTGACGAACCATCACAGGGCCGAAGGAGATGCAAGAGCAACATTGGAGCTGTTTAAGCTTTTAGTATCAAAAGATACTGAAAATGAGATCATCCAGAAGCAGCATGATGAAACCAATGCGAAAACCTATATCAACAAGATTAAGGTTTTGACCCAGGATCTTCCGAATGAAAAAGGGTTTGTTTATTTCCAGAATGAAGGAGGAAAAATTATTTTATCAGATTACGTCCAGGATATCAATAAGTTCTCCAAAAAAGTTTTCAATTCCAAGTCTAAAAAATGGGAGCAGATCCAGAATGATGTTGAACAGATCAATTATGAGCTTACAGGAACGGATATTATTGCAAGACTGATTCTGAATTCCAAAAACATCAAAAAAAGAGAAGTATTTCCTTTTGGACTTTACTTCAGAAATAATAAATATATTGTTGAAAAAAATAAGCTGAATAAAACGGAAAGGCCTATCCTTAAGTTCAGGTCGTTTACCCAGGGAACAAAAGCGGTACAGTTTATAGGGCTGCAGGAAGAATTCAATGATATCAATGCTTTTATCAAAAAAATAGATTTCAGAAAAAGAAATGAGCTCTGGCTCGGCCAGGGGAGAAAGCTGGGCGAAAAACTGTTTCTGATCATTGAAAACGGAAAAGTGGTCTCTTATGGTTTTTATGAGCTGTTTACCCAGATCCAGACCCTCAGTAAGCTTTCGAAACTTAAGATCGATCTGCCCCTTCCTTCTGCAGATCTGCATAATGATCTTCAGCTTGCACTGCTTCGCGGTGATTTTGAGACTCTTCCATTACCAAAGTAATTGTAATAACGAAATTATGAATAGTGTAGATAAAGAACCTTCCCATTGGAAATTTGGGCTTTTTTATTATAACAAAGAAGATAAAAGAATATTTCCTCCAAAAAGATTCGGATTTGGGTGGACTGTAAACTTTGCAAACCCATTATCTGTTTCCGTATTTTTATTGATCCTAATTATAATTGGTCTTATTTCGCGGTGGCTGAAATAAGCTGATATTGATATTTTATAAGAATTCGGGTCAATTTTCTCAAAATAAATAGTATTTTTGCAAAAAAATAAAAATAAGCAATGCAAAATTTTAAACAAATAAAAACTGGTAAAAAGGGAGCTGTAAAGTTCTCTAAGGTTTGGAATATTTAAAAGACTTGTCTTGCATAAAAAATAATTAATGTGGCAGGCTCTTTTTTGAAGAATCTGCCTTTTTTTATGTTAAAATGAAATTATGAATTCAAAAGAATTATTAAAGATCGCCAATGAGTTTGGCACACCGGTGTACGTTTATGACGCTGAATCTATTAAAACTCAATACGAGAAACTTACATCTTCTTTTTTAAAACATACCAAGTTTTTCTATGCAGCAAAGGCATTGACGAATATCAATATCCTTAAATATGTCAAGAACCTGGGTGCCTCTTTGGATTGCGTATCTATTAATGAAGTTAAACTCGGGTTAAAGGCCGGATTTCCGAAAGAAAGAATCTTGTTTACGCCCAATTGTGTAGATCTTGCTGAAATAGAAGAAGCAATGACTTTCGGAGTTCATATTAACATTGATAACATTTCTATTCTTGAACAGTTCGGGAATAAATACGGAAATACCTATCCGATTCTTGTAAGGATCAATCCGCATATTTTTGCAGGAGGGAATTATAAAATTTCAACAGGACATATCGACAGCAAGTTCGGAATTTCCATTCACCAGGTACGTCATATCGAAAGAGTGATGAAAAGTACCAACCTTAATGTGGAAGGTCTTCACATGCATACAGGAAGCGAGATCAAGGATCCTGATGTTTTCCTTCAGGCATTGGATATTATGCTTGAGCTTTCCGAGCATTTCCCTAATCTTAAATACCTGGACATGGGAAGCGGGTTCAAAATCCCTTACCAGGATACTGAAGAGGAAACGGATGTAAGGACATTAGGTAAGAAAGTAGAAAAAGTGATTTCTGAGTTTTCAAAATCTACAGGGAAAAAATTCGAATTATGGTTTGAACCGGGAAAATTCCTGGTAGGAAAAAGCGGTTACCTTTTAGTAAAAGCCAATGTGATCAAGCAGACAACGGCCACTGTTTTTGTAGGGGTCAATTCAGGATTCAACCATTTGATCCGTCCGATGTTTTATGATTCTTACCATATGATCGAAAACCTGTCAAATCCTAAAGGAGCGGAAAGAATTTATACCGTGGTAGGAAACATTTGTGAAACGGATACATTTGCCTGGGACAGAAAATTGAATGAAGTAAGAGAAGGCGATATCCTGGTTTTCCACAATGCCGGAGCTTATGGTTTTGAAATGAGCTCGAATTTCAATTCGAGATTAAAACCTGCTGAGATATTGTTTTTAGACGGAAAGGCGCACCTGATCCGTAAAAGAGATGAATTTGAAGATCTGCTGAGAAACCAGATAGAAATTTTGTAGATGTAACTGAAAGATTGTAAATTTAAAGAACAAAAATTAACATATGAAAAAAATAATTTCAGTTTTGGCAGTTCTTGCTTTTACATTTTCTTTTTCGCAGACATTGGTGAAAATTAAATCCGATAAAAATGTACTGAATAGTGTTTATAAAGGAGGCCAGGAAAAATTTGACAAAGATTTGGCTCTTAATCTTCAGCAAACCGGAAACAGTTTTCAGGTAACAGGAGATTTTATATTGAATTTTAATGTCAATGAGAAGGGAGAAGTTTCTGATGTAAAACTTTTACCGGAACTTTTTGAAAAAACATTTGAAGTAGAAGTGAAAAGAGATCTTGCAAGATTACAGAAAAATTTTACAAAAAATAAAGGAGAGAATATTTCTTTAGCGTTAAATTTTTCCAGAAATATTCCTGACCAAGATGGACGAACTAGTCTTGCTCCTAATACTAATATAATAAGCAGATAAATAGCCTCTTTGATAATTGATATAAAACTCCGCTCATGGCGGAGTTTTTTTGTTGTCTGAAAGAGAATCATAAATCATATGATTTTTACTATTCCAATATGTTGAAATTTTAATACTGTACAAACGCGGAATTATAATTTATTAGCTAAATTTGAGAAAAGGGTATGATTTTTTAATGTTAAATCATCTATTCACTTCAGTTTTCTAATCGAATAAACACCAAAAAATACTATTATGGCTAAAAACATAGCAGAGCAGATTGTTGAAATGCTCGAAAATGCCAATGTGAAAAGAATTTATGCAGTAACCGGTGACAGCCTCAACCACCTTAATATTGCCGTTAAAAAAAGCAGTATCGAATGGATTCATGTAAGGCATGAAGAAGTAGGAGCCTATGCGGCAGCGGCAGAAGCGGAACTTGATGGATTTGCCGTGTGCGCAGGAAGCTGTGGCCCGGGACACGTTCACCTCATTAATGGAGTGTATGAAGCGCACAAATCTCACGTTCCGATGCTTGTCATTGCTTCTACAATCCCAAGCGATGAAATGGGAATGGATTATTTCCAGGAAACCAATACCATCAAACTGTTTGATGACTGCAGCCACTACAACCAGATGATCACAAGACCTGAACAGGTACAGAGGACATTGCAGACGGCTATCCAGCATGCTATTTCGAAAAAAGGAGTAGCAGTGATCGGCCTTCCGGGCGATGTATCAGAACTTGATGCCGAAGAAGGATCAACTTCTGCCCAGATATTCAGGACCAATCCGGTCATAAGACCTTCCGATGATGAATTGAAATATCTGGCGGGCTTGATTAACGAAAGTAAAAAAGTAACCCTCTATTGCGGAATTGGAGCAGGAGAAGCAAATGCTGAGGTCATAGAATTGTCAAAATTTTTAAAAGCTCCTGTTGGATATTCTTTCCGCGGAAAAATGGCTATTCAGCCTAATAATCCCAATGAAGTAGGCCTTACAGGATTGCTGGGGTTTCCATCAGCCTATCATGCAATGCACGAAGCAGACCTTGTTATTCTTTTGGGAACCGATTTTCCTTATCAGAAATTCATGCCGGTAAAAAATAAAATAGTCCAGATAGACGAAGCCCCGGAACGACTTGGAAGGAGGGCTAAGTTGGAGATGGGACTGGCAGGAGACGTAAAGGAAACCATTAAAGCCTTATTGCCTTTGCTGGAGGAAAAAACAGATGTTCATTTTCTTAATGAGCAATTGGCATTTTATGAGAAAGTAAAGGAAAGCCAGTTTGCTTATGTGAAGGATTTTGGAAAAGAAGATGCTATTCAGCCGGAATATGTTGCCCATACTTTAGATCGGTTGGCTAAAAAAGACGCTATTTTCACAGTAGATACAGGAATGTGCTGTGTGTGGGGAGCAAGATTTATTACCGGAACCGGAGAAAGAAAAATGTTAGGCTCATTCAACCACGGATCGATGGCTAATGCTATGCCAATGGCTATAGGAGCTTCTTTGGCCCATCCGGATAGAGAAGTAATTGCGATGTGTGGTGATGGAGGTCTTTCGATGCTTTTGGGAGATATGGCAACCATCTTTCAGTACAAACTGCCGGTGAAGCTGATTGTGTTTAATAACAGAACCCTTGGAATGGTAAAGCTGGAAATGGAAGTAGGCGGCATGCCGGACAATCAGACCGATATGATTAATCCCGATTTCGCAATGGTAGCACATGCGATGGGCTATCCCGGGAAAAACGTTCACAAGCCTGAAGAAGTAGAAGATGCCATTAGGGAATGTCTGACCTATAACGGACCCTACCTTCTGAATATATTCACCAATCCGAACGCTTTGGCCCTTCCTCCGAAAATTGATTTCGATCAGGTAATGGGAATGACAAAATCTATGGCTCAGCTGATGCTTGGCGGGAAGATGGAAGAAGTTCTGGAGACCGTAAAAACAAACTATAAACATATTAAAGGACTTCTGTAATGAGTGTTTCTTTAAAAAGGTTTTACATAATCGCCTGGCTATTCGGACTCGTATTTTATTTCCTGGATTACGTGGTTCGCTCTGCACCGGCAGTCATGATTCCTGAGCTCGTCAGCAATTTCAGTACTACGGAACTAAAGCTTGTCAGCCTCATCGGAACTTATTATTATACCTATTCTACCTGCAGCCTTATTGCCGGAATTGCTCTGGATAAATTTGGCGGAAAAAAATCACTTTTTGCCGGCGCTCTAATTCTCGGAATCGGCTGTCTGCTATTTCTGGCATCCGCTTATTCGGGAGGTGTAGCGGGAAGATTGCTGCAGGGCGCGGGATGTGCTTTTGCATTTCCGGGATGTGTTTATCTCGCGAGCAAAGGTTTTTCTTCAAAATCTCTGGCTACGGCTGTTGGGTTTACCCAATGTATCGGAATGCTCGGCGGAACGGCAGGCCAGTTTGTAGTAGGACCGTGGGTGGAAGATGGTGTCAATATAGATACTTTCTGGCTTTGGACGGGTATCATTACTGTTATTACGGCATTTTGTCTGTTCCTGGTTATTCCCGGAGAAAAACAGTCGGAAGCACAGTCTGAAGAAACTGTTAAAAAAGTAGGCTATTTAGAACCCTATAAAATCGTTTTTAGAAATCCTCAATCATGGTTATGCGGCCTTATTTCGGGCCTTCTCTTTGCGCCTACCACCATATTTGCAATGACGTGGGGAGTGGCTTTCTTTGAAAAAGATAAAGGATTTGTGTTTCATGATGCGGCCATTACAAGTGCAATGGTGGCTTTCGGCTGGGTTTTCGGATGTCCGCTTTTAGGGTTTATTACAGATAAGCTAGGAAGAAGGAAACCGGTTCTGATTGGAGGTGCAGTCCTGATGATCTTAAGTTTTCTACAGCTTATCTATCTGCCGGAACTGTATTCTGCTAAAGTCAGCATGTTTATTTTCGGGCTTGGGTCTGGGGCTGCCATGATACCTTATTCTATTATTAAAGAGACCAATCCGGATTATGTAAAAGGAAGTGCAACCGGTGCTATTAATTTTATCACCTTTGGAGTGACTACATTGGTAAGCCCGCTATTCAGCAGATGGTTCGGCAAAAACCTGGAAGCTTCCTCAGGAGAGATGCATTTCCAGTATTCCATATTATTTTGGATCACAGGAATTGTATTGGCGGTTTTGATTTCCTTGATGTTAAGAGAAACAGGAAGCAAAGCACAGCCTCAGCCTTCAAATGCATAAAATATATTTCAGGATATGATTAAAACTTCAGGTAACAGCCTGAAGTTTTTTCTTTTTTCTAAAGCATTTAAATAACTAACTTTGTTAAAGTAATTTTAATAACAATGAACCGGCCTATGAAAGTTTTTACCTTATTTATAGCACTTTTTATAGCAAATTTTACATTTGCCCAGGATATTGAAGAAAGAGATGATAATCAAATCACTGAAACCAATAAAAACCTCTTAAAAATAGATATCAAAGAGCCTCTTTTGCAGGTTGCAGTGAAAAACTGTAACGATTTTAAAGCGGCCGCGTTTGAAGGCGGTGTGGCAGTTTATAAACAAACCCTTCAGAAATTCATGTACGATTACCTGAATTCAGATTTCTATGTCCTGAACGGTGATTTTACATTTACCCTTACCGTTGATGAGACCGGAAAAGTGACCAATATTGAAGGAAGCCCGAAAGTAGCCAACAGTACTTACTTTTTTGATGACATGAAATATGTGGTAAGACGCATCAAAAAAAACTGGATTCCAGCTTCATGTGACGGGAAACCGGTTACCTCACAGATCAAACTGAAAATGAATTTCTCCTCCATAGCTACAGATCTGTAACTGTAGAAAATCATGACTAGAATATTTTTTATTGTATTGGCTGTATTTTCCTTGAGTTTATCGGCGCAGGAATCTGAGCAAGCTATGCCTGGAGGAATCAATAGTTTTAGGGCAGAAGTAGCAAAGCAGATTGAGTAAGCAAGGAAGGAAAAATGGAAAACGTAAAGCTGGAAGAGTCCTCCAGAAATGCTGAATTTGATCAAAGGATTCTCGATGGGATCAGAAGAATCAGAAAGAAAAAATGGACTCCGGCCAGTAAAAATGGGGTAGCTGTAGAGTCTTTTTTCAGGCTTCCGATGACTTTTCATCCTCCACGATAATCTCCTGCCATTCTGTCACAATATTTTGTATCTTTGCAGACTAATCTGTTTGGGATTTAAAATTCATTACGATGCTTTGAATTTAAATACTAGGCATTGAACTTTAAAACGATTATTGTGCAGGAAAAATATATAGACGAAACAAAACAGGGAGAGGCTTTTGCCATCGCTGAAAGGCCTGAGAATTCTAAAAAACTCTTTTTGGAAAGCTATGGCTGTCAGATGAACTTTTCTGATTCTGAAATTGTTGCATCTATCCTTAATGAACAGGGATATAATACCACCCTGAAAGTAGAAGAAGCAGACCTTATCCTTTTGAATACATGTTCCATCCGTGAAAAGGCGGAGCAAACCGTAAGAATGCGTCTTTCCCAGTTTAAAAACCTGAAAAAAGAAAGACCGAGCATGACGGTTGGAGTCTTGGGATGCATGGCAGAAAGGTTAAAAACCAAATTCCTGGAAGAAGAACAACTGGTAGACCTTGTAGTAGGTCCTGATGCTTACAGAGACCTTCCCAACCTTCTGAAAGAAACCGAAGACGGGAGAGATGCCATTAACGTCATCCTTTCAAAAGAAGAAACATATGCGGATATCAATCCTGTACGTTTAGGAGGGAACGGAGTAACGGCTTATGTAACCATTACCAGAGGCTGCGACAATATGTGTACCTTTTGCGTAGTTCCTTTTACCAGAGGAAGAGAAAGAAGCCGCGACCCGCATTCCATTATTCAGGAGTGTAAAGATCTTTCAAATAACGGATATAAAGAAATTACCCTTTTAGGACAGAATGTAGACTCTTACCTGTGGTATGGCGGAGGTCCTAAAAAAGATTTTGCCAAAGCTTCCGAAATGCAGAAAGCTACAGCCGTTAATTTTGCACAGCTCCTTGACCTTGTGGCTAAAGCCGTTCCTGAAATGAGGATCAGGTTCTCCACATCAAACCCTCAGGATATGAGTCTTGATGTATTCAGAATGATTGCCAAGCACGATAATATCTGTAAATATGTTCACCTTCCGGTACAGAGCGGAAGCAACAATATGCTGGAGGCAATGAACAGACAGCATACCCGTGAAGATTACCTGGATTTAATTAAAAAAGCAAAAGAAATCGTTCCTGATATTGCTTTTTCACAGGATATGATCATCGGTTTCTGTAATGAAACGGAAGAAGATCATCAGGATACCCTGAGTCTGATGAAAGAGGTAGAATATGACTATGGTTATATGTTTGCCTATTCAGAAAGGCCCGGAACACCGGCTCATAAAAAAATGGAGGACAACATCCCTGCTGATGTAAAGCAAAGACGTCTGGCTGAGGTAATTGCGCTTCAGGGAGAACTTTCCAGAAAAAGAATGCAGTCTTACGTAGGAAGGACTCACCAGGTCTTAATCGAGGGAATCTCGAAAAAGAATAAAAACCAGTGGAAAGGAAGAAATTCCCAGAATGCCGTTTGCGTCTTTGATATGCTTGAAGGGCAAAAAATTGGTGACATTGTGGACGTGTTTGTCTACGATAATACTCAGGGCACACTTTTGGGGAGAACAGCTGAATAATAAAGGAGAGAAGCTGGCCATTATAGAAAAACTAAAAAATATCTTCCAAAAGTAAAATTGAACGGTTATATTACCGTAAGATTTTTAGTAAATTGTGAAGGAAAACAGGACTGTTCAGAGTTCAGCAAATGAATGCAGATCTTAAGAAAACAGCTTCGGATAAAAAACTGGGAGAAAGCTCCCGCGGTTTACGGGATCGCTGGGCGGCTGGATGCCTAAAGAGATAAAAGGGTTTAAAGCAGGCTATTATCAGTATTTAACCTATAAAATTGAAAATGGAAAAGTTTCAGAGGTATTACCTTAGCTTTTTATTGCTTATCGTTTACACCAATACTATTGCGCAGGTCAACTGTAATGCAGTAGAGGGTGAGAACTGCAAAAAAGCTTGTGAGCAGTACAACTGGGCTTCGGACAGACAAGGCAGCCAGAAGTCGCGGGAAACTTTTGACAAAGCGACTGGTCTTTGTCCCGATTTCTCCAATTCCTACGTCGAAAAAGCTGCTCCCTATCCTAAAAACGGAGATTTCCTGACCTGGAAAATACTGATAGATAAAGCTGTGGCTGTAGATCCTAAAATGCATTTAGGTTACAGGGGCTGGCGTAAGTTTCAGTTTTTGAGTCATTATAGAGATCATTTGGATGTGGTGAGAGCCATGTCTTACAGTGCATTAGGGCAGAAAGAAAAAGCAGTCAGCATTGTTGAAAAACTTTTGGCATCCAAACGCTATTTCAAAGGAATATATGACCATTACCAGCTGGGAGCCACCTATTTTGAGCTGGGCAGATACGACAAGGCCTTAGAAAATTTCGAAAAGCAGAGCAAAGAATACAACTTTGCCGGGAATATATATTTTAAAAGTAAAGTTTCTAAAATCAGAAACAAAGATTATTTAGATTTAAAACAGTTAGTATTAATGACTTATGATGAAGGAGAGACCATTAAAGATGTCTGCACCCATCACTTCAACAACATCTACAGAAAACAGATTTAGGAGCTGTAGATTATTAAATCAATAATCAAAAATTTACTTATGAGCAACGACTTACAAAACATAAAAAACCGCTTTGGAATTATCGGGAATTTCCCGGCACTCAACCGGGCTTTAGAAAAGGCAATCCAGGTGGCACCAACGGATATTTCCGTTCTGGTCATAGGAGAAAGTGGGGTCGGAAAAGAATTTATTCCGAAAATAATCCATTCCGAATCCAAAAGAAAGCATCAGCCTTATATCGTGGTCAATTGTGGTGCGATTCCCGAGGGAACCATCGATTCTGAACTGTTTGGGCACGAAAAAGGAGCATTTACCGGAGCTACAGCAACCAGAAAAGGATACTTCGAGGTGGCAGACGGCGGAACAATCTTCCTTGATGAGGTTGGAGAGCTTCCCCTGCAGACCCAGGTCCGTCTTCTGAGAGTCCTGGAAAGCGGAGAATTCATGAAAGTAGGTTCCTCGCAGGTTCAGAAAACCAATGTGAGAATTGTGGCAGCTACCAATGTCAATATGATGAAAGCCATTCAGGACGGCAGATTCCGTGAGGATCTGTACTACCGTCTGAATACCGTTCAGATTGACATGCCTCCTTTGAGAGAAAGAAAAGGAGATATCCATTTGCTGTTCAGAAAATTCTCAATAGATTTTGCTGAAAAATACAGAATGCCGGAACTGGAGCTTGATCCAAGTGCTGTTCATTATATTGAAAATTATAGTTTTCCCGGAAATATCCGCCAGCTGAGAAACCTGGTAGAACAGATGACCGTGGTGGAAAGAAACAGGCAGGTAACAGTAGAAAAACTCGCTGAATACATTCCTATGGAAAGTCACCTTCCGATGGTCGTGAATAACCAGAGTGCTCAGAAGCAGAATGATTTTGGAAGCGAAAGAGAGATTATGTATAAAATTCTCTTTGATATGAGAAGTGATATCAATGATTTAAAATCTTTAACTTCAGAGCTGATTAAAAACAGAGGAACGGCAGATTTAAGCAATCAGGAAAAAAATCTGATCAACAGGATTTATTCTGCAGAACAAACACAGCCTGTGAGCCAGAATTCTTTACTGTATTTTGAAGATAAATCACCGGTGGTGCAATCTGCTCCAACTATTATTTCAAATGCAGATGACAGTTACGAAGATATTGAAGATATAGAAATAGAGGAAAACAGGCCGGAATCCCTGTCACTTCAAAACAATGAAAAAGATTTGATAATCAAAGCATTAGAGAAGCATAAAGGACGCAGGAACAGAGCGGCAGACGAGCTTGGGATTTCCCAGCGAACCCTTTACAGGAAAATAAAACAATATAATCTAGAGGACTAAAGTAGGGTTTGTAAAGAGACATCAGAGTCTGTAAATCAAAAAAGGTATGAGTAAATTAAAAATAATATTTGGATTGGTAATCCTTTCACTTTTTCATCAGTGCTACTCCTTTACCGGATCATCATTAACGGATGAAAAAACCGTCCAGATCAATGAATTTCCGAATAATGCAGCGCTTGTGAATCCTACCCTTTCCCAGCAGTTTTCTACAGATATCCAGAACAGATTCCTGCAGAGAACCACATTAAAGGGGACAAAATCAAATCCTGATATTCTGATTGAAGGTGAAATTTCCGATTATAATTTCTCATCTGCCACAATCAGCTCCAATACACTGACAAATCCTTCGGGAGGTGTGGTGCAGCAGGCACAAGGTAAGCTGACTATCAGTGTAAAAGTACACTACGAGAACAAAATACATCCGGACTCCAGCTTTGACAGAACTTATACGGATGAAGCGGTTTACAACAACGACCTGAGCCAGAGCCAGATAGAAACTTCCCAGGTGAAGCTTGTGACAGACAGAATTATTAATAAGATATTTAACGATATTGTAGCCAATTGGTAAGATGAATCCCAGAGTTTTAGAATTATTAAAGAGCCCTAAAAATATACAATCAGAAGACCTTGGTCTTTTGAAAGAGGAAATCAATGCTTTTCCCTATGTTCAGAACATCAGGGCACTTCATTTGTTTGGGGTACACCTTTATGATAAAGAAAACTATCAGAAGGAGCTTTCCACAACCGCAGCTTATACCACTGATAAAAAACTTCTTTATCAGCTGATTAACGGTAAAGTCCAGCGGGAATCCAAGCCAGAAATTGCAGAAGATAAGCCTTCTAAAGTACTCGAAAAACCGGTAAAATATTCCTACACGAACAAAGTTTTCCCTATAAAAAGAGAAGAATCTTCCGGAAACAGGCAGGAAAAATATGAAGAAGCGGCAGGGATGATAGAGCCTGTAAAGGAAATCAAACATATTCACGTTAATGGAGAAAGAAACAGAATCCTGTTTGAAGGTGAAGAAAACTTCCTTGATGAAACCAATACCGAAGTAATTGACCTTGAATCTACCCTGGAATCAGGAGTGATAGTGACTCAAAAAGCAGAATCCGTTGCGGCGCAGCCTGATCAGGAAAGTATTGAGGAAACAGAAGATCACAACAATGAGTTGCAGGAAAATTCAGAGGCTGAAGTAGAATTCACCCCGGAAGTGATTGTTGAAGAAAATAAAATTGACAGCCCTGCAGAAGAGCAGACAATCGATAAAGACAGTGAGGTAAGTTTCCACGAAGTAGAAACATTGGCTACGGAAACAGAAGAATCTCAAGAAGCAGAAGAAAATAAAGCCGGTGAGGAATCTGTAGTTGCTGAAAAACAGACAGATTCTGAAGTAATTAATGAAGATGATGCTCTAAGCGAACCCCATGCTGAGATTAGTTTCCATGGAATGGATGAGTTTATGCCGGATGTTAAGATTCAGGGAAATACTGATAACGAAGCTGTAGTACCTGAAGTTTCTAAACCAAGTGTTAATAAACATGAGGAAGAAATGAGGCGTCTGATTGAAGAAGTGGAGAAAAAAATGAAAGAAGCGCAGCCCGCTCCACAGGAGGAAAAAGATGAGCCAGAAGTTGCCGATCATGAGATTAGTTTTGCAGAGACCCAAAGCTTCCACTTCTGGTCCACTGAAAAAGAAGAACCTAAAATTACCGCTGAAGAGCCTGTAGTTGAAGCCGTAAAAGATATAACAGAACAGCCTGTCCGACACGAAGAAACTGCTGTAGAAGTTCAGGAGAAAGAAGAAGATGAAGAACCCGTTGTACAGACGGTTTCTGCATGGAAGCCTATGAGCCTGGATTCCCATTTGCCTGATTCTTTGATCAGTAAGGAAACCAAAGTTTCTACCCCTGATAAAGAAACTCCAAAACAGGAAGAAGTTCGTGTTATAGAAGAAAGGCAGGAAGCTGCAGCTTCACAGATTGTTGAAGAGTTACCAAAAGAAACTGAAGCTGTTCCAGAAGAGAAGCTTCCGGCTCCTGAAGAAAAAATACCTGAAATTGCAGAAGAGAAGGATGAAGACATTGAAAATTCAGAAGAAATCATTGAAACAAAAGAATCTAAAGAAGAAGTTCCGGTTATGAATGTTTCTTTCTTTGGTACCGATATTTCAAGCCTTGCAGTAGAAAAGACAGCAAAAGAAGAGCCTGTTGAAGAAATTAAAGCTGAAAATTCAAAACAATCACCTGCAGACAGCAACATTCCCGGGTTTATCAATACCTGGCAGAGCTGGCTTAAGATCGACAGGCCGACAGAAGAGACCGTTAAGAAAGAGAAAGTCCCTGTTCAGGAGAAAGTGATAGAAGCCTTTATCGAAAATAACCCGAAGATCAGCCAGTTAAGAGACGAAAGCACTTACGTTGTCAAAGAAAAGAATGACGATATCTCCCATCTAATGACTGAAACACTGGCCAATCTTTACTTCGAACAGAAACTTTACACTAAAGCCATCAAAGCATTTGAAATTTTGATTAATAAAAACCCTGAAAAAAAGGAATATTTCCAAACCAGAATACAGGAAATAAAAGATTTCAGAAGTAAAAGCTAAACGGGTTTAAAAAATATTAAAAAGGCTGGACACTACTGTGCTCAGCCTTTATTTTATATATCATCAGCAGCATTTTTTCTACCCCGCAGTTTCCGCCACGCCTTCCGTCCGAAAATAACAACAAGAATAATCAGGATAATAGCAAAAACAGCCGCAATAACAGGAGCTGCCATTGCCAGGATAGACATAACACCTGCTCCCGCAGTTTCAGTAGTTCCTACGACAGAATTCCCTAATCCGCCCGTAGTTGCGGTCGAAGCTGCCCGGATTCCCGCAAAACCGGAGCTGATCGTAGCTGCAGTTCCTCCTCCGGCAATTAATGCAAGCGCCCACTGGGGAAAAGTTCCCAGATCTGCAAACTGGCTGGCAAATAAAACCGAGCCGGCCACAGTAGCTAAAGGCACTGAGATGGTGTCCAGGAGATGATCCACAAACGGAATATAGTACGTTAAAATTTCAGCAACAGTAGCAATTCCCGTAGTAATGAGGGCCGGAAGCCCCGAAAGCCACTCAAAACTCTCACTCATTGGAATCCAGTGGAAATAAGAAGCGAGACTTACTGCAAACATAGGCAGAAAAACCCTGAAGCCTGTCGCAGCAGCCAATCCTATACCAATAAAGGCACTCAGGATGTAAGAAAAATAGGGAACATGATCTAACATTTTAATTTCAGATTTATTGTTTCCCCTAAAATTACAAAAACTATGCAAGATTTTGTAAAATTTAATTCTAATGATGATATCCAAAATTTTTTCCCACAGATTTGTCAGTTTATACAAATAGTATCTGTAAAAAAGATGTAGTGTTTAGAGGATTATTGCAACAGATAAAGTAAATACTCATAAAAAGTTATAAAATATCCGGGTAATCTGAGAAAACTGTGGGCAATAAAACCGTAAACAATAATAAAATAGTTAAGATTTCTTCTGCATCTGGCAAAGCTTGATAAACTGTTCTTCCACTTCCTGGAATTTGGCAGGCATTTCAGAAGATACCCAAAACATCATTGCCAGGGTTTTTTCTCCAAAAGCATCTTTAAATAAATCCTTATTCAGGCGGTAGCATTCCCTTAAAAGTCTTTTCACCCTGTTTCTGTGTACCGCCTTCTTAAAATATCTTTTAGAAACGGAAACCCCGAACTTATGGCTTTCCACCGGGAGGTTGGGTTTATCTTTCAGGATGATAATTCTCAGATTTCCACAGCTTCTCCATTTACCTTTATCGAAAAGTAAAGCAATCTCAGTATTTTTCTTGAGTTTTTCTTTTCTTGAGTATGTAAAATTCTGCATTAATCTTGTTTCACTAAATAATTGATCACTTCAGCTGCAGCATACAGACCGAAGATCGCCGGAATATAGCTGATAGTACCATAAAAGGATCTTTTATAATTGGTTCCATCAGTCATTTTAAGGCTTTCCTCCTGTTGCAACTCATTAGAAAATACACATCTGAAGCCCTTATTAATCTTTTCCTTTTTAAGTCTTTTTCGTATCTGTTTGGCAAGATAGCAGTTATGGGTTTTGCTGATATCCCTTACCATTACTTTGCTGGGATCGGTTTTTCCGCCTGCTCCCATAGAGCTTACCAGTTTTATTTTTCTTCTTCTGGCAGCCTTAATTAAACACAGTTTTGGAGTCACGCTGTCGATGCAGTCCAGGATATAATCAAACTTATCAGAATCAAGAACTTCATCCATTCTTTCCGGATTGAGGAACTCGTTGATCTTGACTAAATTAATTTCCGGGTTGATGTCAAGAAGTCTTTCTGCAACCACTTCCACTTTATGCTTTCCTACAGTAGAGTGCAAGGCAGGAAGCTGTCTGTTGATATTGGTGATATCTACTGTATCGCCGTCTACAATCGTCATATTTCCTATACCCGCTCTGGCCAGAAATTCTGCCGCAAAAGATCCTACACCGCCTAAGCCTATTACCAATACTTTTGCTTTATTCAGTTTTTTAAGTCCTTTCTCTTTGATCAGGAGCTCTGTTCTCTCCAGCCAATACTTATCCATTCTTTATCGTGTCTAAATTTTCTACAATCTGTTTGTTCAGTTTTTCCAAAGAAATACCCTTTAATTCCGAAACTTTTAAATACAGTTCTTCAATGTTAAAGGCTTCATTGTCAGTTTCTAAAAACATTCTGTTCAAAGGTGTACTTCTTACAATTTCCTGCAAAGATAGATGATACAAAACAGCTTTCCCAAAACTCAAATAAAAATTATTTTTCAGTAAGTCTTCCGCGATACGCTGCTTCTTGTTAAAACCATGAATGATAACCGCCTGCTCAGCCTTCTTTCTAAAAGAAATTACCTCGTAAAATTTTCTTACACAGTGAATAATCATAGGCTTTTTCACCTCATTGGAAATAATGATCTGTCTCTTAAAGACCTCTTCCTGTATATGTTGAGGTACCGGAACCAGAGAATCCAGCCCGCATTCACCAATGGCCAGGCAGTTTTTTGTAATATTGGATACCAGCCAGCTGAACTGCTCCTCCATTGAATCTGCAGTAATATCTTTAGGATGTATGCCTATAGAATAAGGAGAATCCGGCGGAATGGTCCCGAAATCTATATTGTAGATCCCATACAGCATATTCTTTCTATGATGGTGAAAATCAAAAAAATCCATGCACAAAAGTACAATTATTCAGAAATTAATTTAAAATTATTAAACGAACGTTTATAATTTTGTTAAAAATTTCTTAACTTTACTCAAAGTACACTTCATGAGAAAAAAATTTACAGAAAAACAGATCCATATTTTGGATATTGCCGAAGAGCTTATTGCCAAAAAGGGGTATGACGGTACTTCTGTAAGGGATATCTGCTCCAAAGCAAACATTAATGTAGCCATGATTTCCTATTACTTCGGGTCCAAGGAGAAAATGATGTCTTATCTCTACCAGTACCGTGTTCTGAAAACCAGGGAAAACTTTTCCGAGTTTGCAGATACCATCAAGGACGGCAAACCGGAGATGCAGCTGAGAGAGATCATAAAATACATTGTTTCTCAATTATTCAAATACAACTATTTCCACGGATTTGTAACCCAGGAGCTGCGACATACAGAAAACTTAAAGGATGAACTTCTGGATTTCTATCAGTTGTTTGTAAAGAAACTGGATGATGTCATCAAAAAAGGAGTTGCTTCAGGAGTATTTACCTTTACACCTAAGCCTGAGGATATCCTTACCATGATCATTGGTTCTACACTATTCGTAATCAGGAATAAAAACTTCTATGAGCTGTATGTGCCGAGCAAAAATGAAGAAGCCTATGCAAAAGAAGCCGAGAAAAAAGTAAGAATGAATCTTTTACTCAGTGTTTTTGCTATTTTGGGATACGCTGCAGACTAAATTTACGTTAAATATTCATAAAAAAAAATCTATTGACAAAAAAGTTATATTTTTGCAAATTAGTAAATCGGCTGTATAATCCGAAAACTGTTGAATTTTTTATATGAAAAAATATATTTTAGGTCTTTTTGCAGTGGCAGTTGTTTCCTCTTGCGTAAGCCAGCAGGAAAGAGCAATGAAGAGTGCTGACAAGAATTTTATCTTAAAGGCAGCCAATGAAAATTTTGCCAAAAAGAAGTGGAAGAATGCATTGGCTTTATATGACAGGCTTACTAACCTTGTTGCAGGAACAGATGATTTTCCTAATGTAGGTTTTAATACAGCTTATGCCAATTATTATGACAAAAGCTATAAGCTGGCAGGACACCAGTTTAAAAATTTTGCCGTAAGCTTTCCTAAAGATCCAAGAGCAGAAGAAGCAGCTTATATGTCTGCATTATGCTACTATGAAGGCTCTATGGATTATAATCTTGACCAGTCTACTACAGAAACAGCAATCAATGAACTTCAGGACTTCCTGACGAATTATCCCAATTCTGAAAGATCTAAAAATATCAGCCAGCTGATTGATGAGCTGTCTTATAAATTGGAGTTCAAAGCCTATGAAAATGCAAAACAGTACTTCAAGATGGCTGATTACAAAGCTGCCAACGTAACTTTTGATAACTTACTGGAAGATTTCCCGAGTACTAAACTTCGTCCGAAGATTTATGACTACATCATGAAGTCACGTTATGAACTGGCTTTAAAATCAGTATATGATCTTAAAGACGAGCGTATAGAAAGCGCGCTGGCTTATACAAGATTCATAGAAAAAGAACTTCCTAATACAGAATATTCTAAAACAGCAGCAGATCTTAAGGTAAAGCTGGCAAAAGAAAAAGAAAATTTTGCAGTTGTAAAAAAGCAGACAGAAGCAAGAATTGCAGCATTAACAGCGAGACAGAAAAAAGAAGCTGATAAAATCGCAGAAAAGAATAAAGCAGACCAGCAGGTGAAGGATCAGATTAGTAATGAAAAGAAGGCAATGCAGATCCAGAGGGACAGCGCGGCACTTCAGACTCCTCCTCCGGCAGCCACTTTCAAAATTCAAAGATAATTCGTAAATTTGTCCTCTTAAAATAAAATAAATTTCTCAAAATGAGCGTAAAAGATACAAAAGCAGAAGTAAATACTATTACTTACGATAAAGACAAGATTGAAGATAAAGTAGGTTCAATCTATGAAGCTATTGTTATCATGGGAAAGAGAGCAGAGCAGATCAATGCGGAGATCCGTACGGAGCTTCACAATAAACTGGACGAATTTGCTGTGCATAATTCTACATTGGAAGAAGTTTTCGAAAACAGAGAACAGATTGAAATCTCCAAACATTACGAAAAACTTCCCAAGCCTACTTCTATTGCGATCGAAGAATGGCTGAATGGAGATATCTATTTCAGAAAAACAGAAGACAGAAAATAAACATTTGTGTTTTTTATATATGAAGGTCATAAGGGAATCCGTTTCTTTTATGACCTTTGTCTGTTTATATCCGTCTTTGTGCAAAAAAAGAAGTAATTTAGGAGTTCAAAAAATTAAAACTAAATGAGTGTTTCCGGTAAAAAGATACTTATCGCTGTTTCCGGTGGAATTGCCGCCTATAAAATCCATTTCCTGATCCGGGATTTTGTGAAAAAAGGAGCGGATGTCCAGGTGATCATGACGCCCGATGCAGAACAGTTTGTAACCAAATTAAGTCTTTCAACCCTTTCCAAAAAGCCTGTATATTCAGATTTTTATGGCGATAACGGTACTTGGAACAGCCATGTAGAAATGGCCCTGTGGGCTGATGTGATGATCGTTGCCCCTTGTACAGCCAATACATTGTCCAAGATGGTGCACGGCATGTGTGACAATCTGGTGATTGCTACCTATATGTCTGCAAAATGTCCCGTATTTATTGCTCCGGCAATGGATCTTGATATGTACGCACACCCTTCCACCAGACAGAATATTGAGCAGGCAGAAGATTACGGACATATTATCATTCCTGCTGAAACCGGTGAACTGGCCAGTGGCCTGGTAGGACAGGGAAGAATGGCAGAACCTGAAACCATCTTTCAAACCGTTGAAAAATTCTTTACTTCCGGAAATCAAGCCGGAAGTTTGGTAGGAAAAACGGTACTGATCACTGCCGGACCGACCTACGAAGCCATTGATCCTGTAAGATTTATAGGAAATCATTCTTCCGGTAAAATGGGGTTTTCCCTTGCTGAAGAAGCTTCAAAGAGAGGCGCTAAGGTTATTCTGATCTCCGGCCCGAGTTCTCAGGCAACTGACGATAAAAATATTGAACTCTATAAAGTAACCTCTGCCAAAGAAATGCTGAATAAAGTTTTTGAATTTTATGACCGCGTGGATATCGGTATTGCCAGTGCTGCTGTAGCAGACTATGCCCCGAAAGAAGTGGCTAAAGAGAAAATTAAAAAAAATGATGACAGTTTAACTATCGAACTGGTTAAAAATCCTGATATCCTTAAAACAATGGGCGAAAAGAAAACCCATCAGTTTCTCGTAGGATTTGCCCTGGAAACCCAGAATGAAGAAGAAAATGCCAAAGGAAAACTGGAAAAAAAGAACCTCGATATGATTGTACTGAATTCCCTGCGTGATGAAGGAGCAGGCTTTAAAAATGATACCAATAAAATCAAGATATTTACCAAAACAGGGAAGAAGGAATTTGACCTCAAATCTAAAGACGAAGTAGCCAAAGATATTCTGGATTTTGTTGAGGCTCAACTTTTAAAATAATTTTAATAAATTTCCGTTCTCAATTTTTAATTAGATAATGAAAAAAATCATAAGCCTATTCTTGCTGCTTTTTATATACAATCTGAGTTTTTCCCAGGAATTGCTTGCCACTGTACAGATCAACTCCCAGCAGCTGGGAGGAAGTAACCAGCAGGCCTATAAAGCTCTGGAAAAAAGCCTTAGGGACTTCATCAATAATACCAGCTGGACAGGGAAAAAACTTCAGAATTTCGAAAAGATCAAATGTAATTTTGCAGTTGTTATCGCCGAAAGAGACGGAAACCGGTTCAAAGGAAGTATTGTGATCCAGGCAGTTCGTCCGGTATTCAGTACCACCTACGAATCACCGCTGATCAATCTTCAGGATCAGAGATTTTCCTTCGAGTATGTTGAAAATGAGAATCTTGTGTTCAATGAAAGACAGTTCTCAGGCAAAAACCTGATTGATGTGATCAGCTTTTATGTGTATGTGATCTTAGGCTATGATGCAGACAGCTTCCAGTCTTTGGGTGGTACACCATGGTTTGCAAAAGCCCAGCAGATTGCCCAGAACTCCCAGAACAGAAATTACGAAGGCTGGAACGTCATCAATGAGCCAAGAAGCCGTACAATACTGATCAACGAAATTATCAATCCGAACTGGAGCCAGTTGCGTTCCACCATGTATACTTATCACAGAGCGGGACTGGATAATTTATTCAACCAGGATCAGACTGCCGCTAAAAAAGTGATTTTTGATGCCCTCATGCAGCTGAAAAGGTATGAAAATTCTTTCCAGCAATCCTATTACTTCAACCTGTTTCTTGATAATAAAAGTGATGAGATCTTCAATATTTTCAATTCAGGAAATAATGGAGGACTTGTGATGAATGATCTTAAACAGCTGATGATGATTTTTACCCCTAAATATTCGGAGAATAAGTGGAGTAAGTGGAAATAAAGATCCTTCGCTTTAAGTTATTGAATACTTAATTCTATATTTACATTACCTAAAGTAATCAGCTATTATCCATGCTTTCGAGAATTTATATTAAAAATTTTGCCTTGATTGATACCCTGGAAGTATCATTGAATAACGGCCTGCAGGTAATTACCGGAGAGACCGGAGCAGGGAAATCTATTATTTTAGGAGCCTTAAGACTTATTCTTGGCGAAAGGGCAGAAGCAAAATCTATTGCCAAATCTGAAGAAAAAAGCATTGTAGAAACAGAATTCGACTTAAATAATCAATTCAAAAAATTCTTCGTTGAAAACGATCTCGATTACGAGCATCAAACTATCATCAGACGAGAGATTCTTCCTTCCGGAAAGTCCAGGGCATTCATCAATGATGTGCCGGTAACACTGGATGTGCTTAAGGAGCTGTCTTCAAAACTCATTGATATCCATTCCCAGTTTGAAACCTCAAACCTTTTCACTTCGGAATACCAGTTTAAAATTATTGACGGACTTTCTGAGAATAAAAAAACGATCGAAGACTATCAGAATGAGTTTTCAGATTTCCAGAGCTTAAAAATACAGCTTAAAAAACTCCAGACCCAGCTTTCGGAAAACAGAAAAGAAAGTGATTACAAAGAGTTTTTACTCAACGAGCTGGAAGAGCTGAAACTGGACGATGTAGATTATGAAGATCTTCAGAACCAGCTTTCCATCCAGGAAAATGCAGAAATGATCTCTGAAAATCTTGTACAGATCCTTTCAAGGTTTCATCAGGAAGAAGTAGGAATACTTTCTTTCTTTCATGAAGCAAAAAGTAAGCTTTCGAAAATATCAGAAGTTTCCGGGAGTTTTTCCGAGCTTGATGAAAGGCTTGAAACCTCTTTCGTAGAGCTGAAAGACATTATTTCTGAACTCGAAAACGAATCCGAAAAAATAGAGATCAATCCGGCCAATCTTGCGGTCCTGGTTGAGCTTAATAATAAAATCAATTCCTTATTTCTAAAGCATAATGTTTCTGATATCACTGAGCTGAAAGAACTGAGAGACCAGTTGGCGGGTGAACAGAAAGGAGCTTCAGAACTTGAAGAGCATATTGCTGAGATTGAAGAAAATATTTCTAAAAAAGAGAAGACACTCCGGGATCTCGCAGAAAAGCTTTCGAAGAACAGGAAAAAATCAATTCCTGTTTTCATTAAAAAAGCTGAGGGACTTCTCAAAAAATTAGGTCTTGAAAAAGCCAGAGTTGATATTGAGCTTCAGGATGCCTCTGAATTTAATGCATTCGGGAAAGAAAATATCCAGTTGCTGTTCCAGGCGAACTCAGGATTCCCATTAAAGCCTATTCAGACTGCGATTTCCGGCGGTGAAAGATCCAGGGTAATGCTGGCGGTGAAGAAAATCATTGCAGAAAGTGATGAGCTTCCAACTCTGATCCTAGATGAAATTGATACCGGAGTTTCCGGGAAGGTAGCAGAAGAGATCGGAAATCTGATGAGGGAAATGGCTACAGATATGCAGCTTATCGTGATCTCCCACTTGGCACAGGTGGCTGCTAAAGGAAACGACAATTATAAAGTCGTAAAACGCGATATTTCCGGCAGGACCCAATCCACGATTATTCCTCTGAATAACGAAGAAAAACTCAACGAGATTGCCCAGCTTCTTTCCGGTAGCAAAATTACTGAGGCAGCATTGGCACAGGCGAAAGAATTAATAGGCTAAAAAAAACGGTAACATATTTTACATTATATTTACTAATATAAAAACTAAAATATGTTTCTAAAGTTCCTAAGGTTTGAAATCAAAAGCTTTTTCCGTGGTACTTCTGTAGGCGTAAACCTTTTCATGAAGATTCTGCGCTTTATAGCGATACTCTATTTTATGGCATGCCTTGCAGGAGGTGCTTTTGCAGCCTTTTTCTATGTGCGGGATGAAATGCATCAGGATCCTTTGATCGTGATTTCAAAACTTTTAATTGTAGCATGGGCCATAGATTTGATCTTAAAGTACATCTGGCAGGAAATGCCCACCCAGAACATCAAACCATTCCTGACGCTGAATATTCCGAAGAACACATTGGTCAATTATATGCTGGTGAAAACTTTTCTTTCGGCCCTGAGCTGGCTGAATTCCCTGTTTTTCGTCACATTTTCGATCATTGCGTTATTCAACGGGTATAGTGTTATTGGGGTTCTCACCTGGTTTATCGGGATTTCTTTGCTCTTCTATCTTAATAACTTTATCAATATCCTGTTCAATGATAAAGAAACCATTGTTATTATTATAGGGTGTATATTGGCTGCTGTTGCCGGTCTTGGCTATTATAATATTGTTCCTGTATTTTCTTATTCAGAAAAATTTGTATACGGTTTTTATCATAGCCCTTACCTGATTGCAATTCCGGTTGTTCTGTTCTTTGGACTGTGGAAAATAGTTTTCAACTATGTCCGTAAGGCGTTTTATCTTGATCAGGGGCTTGAAGCTAAAAAACAATTCGGGAAAACGGAGAATATTGCATTTTTAAACAAATATGGCGTTATCGGAACATTTATCAATAATGATATTAAAATGCTGAGACGCAACAAAGTAACCAAAGGTATTCTGCTTGGTAGCTTTTTCTTTCTTTTTTACGGAATGCTTATGTATACTTCCACAGCCTATAAGACTCCTGCGATGATGATGTTCATGGGATTGTTTGTAACAGGGGGCTTCCAGTTTCTTTTCGGGCAGAGAGTACCGGCTTTCGACAGCTCATATTATCCTTTAATGATGACGCTGAATGTTCCCTACAAAGAATATCTTAAGGCAAAATGGTGGCTGATTAATATTGTTACGGCGGCTTCAGTAATTATTGCATTATTTTATGCCTATTTCGGTTGGGAAGTTTATGTCACCTTTTTTGCGGCAGGGCTTTATAATATCGGGGTAAATTCTCAGCTGACCCTTTGGTCGGGAGCCTACAATAAAACCCAGATCGATCTGAATTCAAAGGAAAAAAGAATAGGTCAGAAAGGAAGCTTTAATCTTAAATCTATGCTTCTTCTGATTCCTAAGATGCTCCTTCCGATGGGTGTTTTTGCCCTGACAAAATATTTCTTTGGAATTACGGCCGGAGTGGTGAGTATTGCTATTTTGGGTCTTGCAGGATTTTTATTCAGAGAAAAAATATTCAATATCATCGTTAAACAATACAAAAGCGAAAAGTACAGTACGCTGGACGCATTCAAAAATAAAGGCTAAACTATGATTACTATCAATAACTTATCCAAAACATATGGAACTGCAACAGTTCTTAATATTGATCACCTTGAAATTCCTAACGGAGAAACATTCGGGCTTGTAGGAAATAACGGGGCAGGAAAAACTACTCTTTTCAGTCTTATGCTCGATCTTATACAGCCGACCACCGGTTTTGTAAGCATTGAAGATATCAAGGTCAATGAATCCGAAGCCTGGAAAAATAAAGTGTCTGCTTTTGTAGACGATACTTTCCTGATCGGTTATCTTACTCCGGAGGAATATTTTTATTTCATCGGCGAACTGAGAGGGCAGAATAAAGCCTCCATCGATGAGTTTCTGAAACCTTTTCATGATTTTTTTAACGGAGAGATCCTGAATTCAGGAAAATACGTCCGTGATCTGTCCAAAGGAAACCAGAAAAAAGTAGGAATTGTAGGAGCTGTTATCGGAAATCCGGAGATTATTATCTTGGACGAACCTTTTGCCAACCTGGACCCTTCTACCCAGATCAAACTGAAAAACCTGATTAAAGAACTTTCAAAACAAGAAGGCGTTACTTTCCTGATCTCAAGCCATGATCTTTCCCATACTACCGAAGTCTGCAACAGAATTGTTGTGGTGAATAAAGGACAGCTTGTGAAAGATATCAAAACCAATCCGGAAACATTGCGTGATCTGGAGCAGTATTTTGCAGATCAGGTTGCTTCACCTTCAGCAATTTAACTATTTCAAAGGCAATAAACATATAAAAGCCTCAGAAATCCTGAGGCTTTTTCTACTATTTAATCTATAATTCTAAAATTTATTTCAAACTTCCTACCATATCCTCAGGCTTCACCCATTCGTCAAACTGCTCTGCCGTTAAAAGGCCAAGGTTTACAGCTTCTTCTTTTAAAGTAGTGCCGTTTTTGTGGGCTGTTTTTGCAATTTTTGCTGCATTTTCATAACCGATATGGGTGTTCAGTGCCGTAACAAGCATTAATGATTTATCTACTAGTTCTTTAATTCTCTCGTGATTCGGCTCAATACCTTCTGCACAATGGTCATTGAAGGAGATACATGCATCAGCGATCAATTGGGCAGACTGAAGGAAATTGTAGGCCATTACAGGTTTGAAAACATTCAGTTCGTAATTCCCCTGTGTTCCTGCAAAAGAAATCGTGGTGTCGTTTCCGAGAACCTGGGCGCAAACCATTGTCATAGCTTCATTTTGGGTAGGATTCACTTTTCCAGGCATAATAGAAGATCCCGGTTCGTTTTCAGGAATATGAATTTCCCCGATTCCCGACCGCGGACCCGAAGCCAGTAAACGGATGTCCTGAGCTATTTTAAACAAGGAAACAGCCAGTTGCTTTAAAGCTCCGTGAGATTCTACAATGGCATCGTGTGCGGCCAATGCTTCAAATTTGTTTTCGGCAGTAATAAACGGATGACCGGTGAATTTCGCAATATATTCCGCCACCTTTACATCGTAACCTTTCGGGGTGTTTAATCCTGTTCCTACAGCCGTTCCTCCCAAAGCAAGCTCGGAAAGGTGGGGAAGTGTATTTTTTAAAGCCTTTAACCCAAATTCAAGCTGAGCTTTATAGCCTGAAAATTCCTGCCCGAGGGTAAGCGGAGTGGCATCCATAAGGTGGGTTCTCCCGATTTTGACAATATCTTTGAAAGACTCGGCCTTTTCAGCGAGGGTGTTTTTTAATTTTTCAACTGCTGGAATCGTTACCTCTACCACTTTTTTATAGGCGGCAATATGCATGGCAGTAGGGTAGGTGTCATTGGAAGACTGAGATTTATTTACGTCATCATTCGGATGAATTTCAGATTTGTCGCCTAGAGTTCCTCCATTGTTAACATGAGCCCTGTTGGAAACCACTTCATTAACGTTCATATTAGATTGTGTTCCTGAACCCGTCTGCCAAATTACCAGCGGGAACTGATCATTCAGTTTCCCTTCCAGGATTTCGTCACATACTTTGGCAATCATATCCCTTTTCTCTGCAGAAAGAACTCCAAGCTCAGTATTGGTATAGGCTGCTGCTTTCTTTAAATAGGCAAAAGCTTCAATGATTTCGTGGGGCATAGAACCTTCCGGCCCGATCTTAAAATTATTTCTTGAACGTTCAGTCTGTGCTCCCCAAAACTTATCTGCGGGCACCTGAACCTCTCCCATAGTATCCTTTTCGATTCTGTAATTCATTGTGATTGAAATTTTTATAAAGTTAATCATAAACGCAGAATCACGCAATTTATAATCATTATAAATATCAATACAGATGACTGATTTTACTCATGCTTTTTTGAGTATGACGTATTTTTGCACAAACAAAAATTGAATGGATTTTAGATATCAGGATCCGTATCCGATCCAGAAAGATGATACGGTGTATAAAAAATTGACATCAGATTACGTAAAGGTTGAAAAATTAGGAGAAAGAGAGATTTTGACGGTTGATCCGAAAGGTCTTGAGCTTCTGGCTGAAGAAGCAATGGCAGATGTTTCTTTTATGCTCCGCTCTTCACACCTTGAAAGTCTGAGAAGAATCATCGACGATCCGGAAGCTACTGATAACGACAGATTTGTTGCCTATAACCTGTTGCAGAATGCTGCCGTTGCCGTAGAAGGGGCACTTCCTTCATGTCAGGATACAGGTACAGCTATTGTAATGGGGAAAAAAGGAGAAAATGTTTATACCGGGGTTGATGACGGTGAATACTTAAGTAAAGGAATTTACAATACCTACCAAAAAAGAAACCTAAGATATTCCCAGGTAGTTCCTTTAACCATGTTTGATGAGAAAAACTCAGGGTCAAACCTTCCTGCACAGATTGATATCTATGCTAAAAAAGGAGATTATTATGAGTTTTTATTTTTAACGAAAGGAGGAGGTTCAGCCAATAAAACATTCCTTTATCAAAAGACCAAATCATTACTGAACGAAAAATCTCTTGAAGAATTCGTTAAAGAAAGAATTTCAGATCTGGGTACAGCGGCATGTCCGCCATACCATTTGGCTCTTGTTATTGGTGGAACTTCTGCTGAAGCTAACTTGGCTGCTGTGAAAAAAGCATCTGCAAAATATTACGATCATCTTCCTACAGAAGGAAACGAAGCCGGACAAGCTTTCAGAGACCTTGAATGGGAAGCGAAAGTTCAGAAAATCTGCCAGGAAAGTGCCATCGGGGCTCAGTTTGGAGGAAAATATCTTACTCATGATGTAAGAGTAATCAGACTGCCTCGTCACGCTGCTTCCTGCCCTGTTGGAATGGGGGTTTCATGCTCCGCAGACCGAAATATCAAAGGGAAAATTACAAAAGACGGTATTTTCCTTGAACAGCTTGAACAGGATCCGAAAAGATTTTTACCGGCTACTCCGCCACATTTGGAAGAGGCTGTTGAAATAGACTTGAATAAGCCGATGCCTGAAATATTGGCTGAATTATCAAAATATCCTATCAAAACAAGACTGAAACTAAACGGAACCCTTATCGTTGCCAGAGATATTGCCCACGCAAAAATCAAAGAGATCATCGACAGCGGTAAACCAATGCCTGAATATTTCAAGAATCACCCGATTTATTACGCAGGACCTGCAAAAACACCGGAAGGAATGGCTTCAGGAAGTTTCGGACCAACCACTGCCGGAAGAATGGACGTATACGTTGATGAATTCCAGAGCCATGGAGGAAGTATGATCATGCTGGCCAAAGGAAACAGAAGTAAGGACGTTACCAATGCCTGTGCCAAGTACGGAGGATTCTACCTTGGTTCTATCGGTGGTCCGGCTGCTATTCTTGCCAAAGACAATATTGTGTCTGTAGATGTGGTAGACTTCCCGGAACTGGGGATGGAAGCAGTAAGAAAGATCGAAGTGAAAGATTTCCCTGCATTCATCATTACGGATGATAAAGGCAATGATTTCTTTGCCAATCTCGCCCATTAATTAGTTTAAAATCAAAATAAATTATAAAATAGGGCTTCTATCTTTTGTGTACAAAACAAAAAAGTCCTATTTTTGCCTAAAATCTTTAAGAGAATGATAACGATTTTATCAGCATTTTGGCCGTTCTACCAGTTCCTGTGGACTATATTCTTTGTAACAATGTTCCTAGTAGGGTTCTGGTGTATCTTTATGTTCTTCGGTCTGGTAATCCCAATGTGGTTAACTGAAGGTCTGAAAGAATATTTCGGAAAAGTAAAACCTTTCGACCCTGAAGATATCAGAAGAAAACAAGTCAACGAACAGGAAGGTGTAGAAGTAATCTTCAGCAATCCTAAAGGAAACGGACCTTTCATCCACGATCACGGACATCATCATTAATTGATTGTCATTGCTTTTTCACCTGAATTCTGAAAAAGTAATATCAAAGCAAAACAACATATATAAACCGCCTAATTTTTTAGGCGGTTTTTTTTATTACCCTTTTTTCCGCTGGAAACCTTCTTTTTCTTAAATGGCAATGCATATCATATCTAGCCGTGAATAAGAAAATTCAATAATACGGTTTTAACAAATATTTCTGCAGCATTCTTTCTGGAAAGGCTGTTAAAAACTCACAAGACTTTTCTGCATATCTTTTTCAATAAAAAATGAAGGACATAAAGAAAAATAAATCCTATATTCGATAAAAAAAATAAAAAATGAGAAAATTTTATTCCCTTATTTACCTGTTTATTACAGCGTTTGTTTTTGGGCAAATCAATTATACGATTGCTCCGAATCCATTTAATGAAACAGATGTTATTACTTTAACGGTGCCGGGAGACCAGATTGATGAAACAGCCTGGGGTATTTCAAACAATACCGTTTATATCTGGTCATGGTCTTTGGATACCAATTACCAGAACAGTCAGGACTGCCCTACCAATGGTAGCTGGAATAATTCCAATGAACTGAATAAACTTACCTATAATTCAGGAACCGATACGTATTCCATGACCTTTACTCCAACTGCTTTTTATGGAAGAACAGGAATCGGGAGATTCGGGTTTTTATTGAAGGACAAAACCGGGTCTCACCAGACTTCGGACACTTTTGTGAATGTTGGGGTTTTAAATTTAAGCCTGACGAATCCGGCAGCCAACAGCTTAACTACTGTTCCGGCCGGAAATTCAATTAATATTACTGCAACGACGAATGTTGCGGCAACATTTCAGCTAAAGGCAAACGGAACAGTTGTAAATTCTACCTCTGTACCTTCGCAGTCTTATAGTTTTAGCTATACGGTAACTCAGGATGCCAATATGGAACTGATTGCAACAGCCAATTCAAATACTAAGAATGCCACATTCATGCTGCAGGTTCCGAGAAATGTGGTTTCAGAAGCCATCCCGGGATGGATAAGACAGGGAATTAACTACAGTCCTACGGATCCTACCAAAGTAGGTCTTGCCCTGTATGCTCCTTATAAAAACTTTGTACATGTCATCGGAAGTTTTAATAACTGGACGGTGAATGATACTTACCTGATGAAAAGAGATACCACGAACCCTGATCTTTACTGGATTGAACTGACTGGGCTGACTCCACAACAGTTGTATACCTTCCAGTACAGAACAAACGATATGAAAATTGTGGCAGATCCGTTCTCACCTCAGATTCTCTCTTCCTATGATGACCAGTGGATTTCAGGCACTACCTATCCGAATTTGCCTCCATTTCCTGCCGGACAGAATTTTGAAGTATCAATGTTTAAAACAGGACAGGCACCTTACAACTGGCAGGTAACCAATTTCCAAAGACCGGCCAAGGCAGATCTGGTGGTGTATGAAGTATTGCTGAGAGATTTTACCCAGGAAAAAAACTGGCAGTCGCTGATCAATAAGATTTCCTATTTAAAAAACTTAAATATCAATGCGATCGAGCTTCTTCCTATTATGGAATTCGAAGGCAATCTTTCGTGGGGGTACAATACTTCTTTCCACTATGCACTGGATAAAGCTTACGGAACTCCTGAAAAATTCAAGGAATTTGTTGATCTCTGCCATCAGAACGGAATAGCGGTTATTTTAGATATTGCATTCAACCATGCAACAGGACGTTCACCGTTAGCCAGACTCTGGAATATTGATCCGGATGGTGACGGTTATGGTGATATTGCAGCCAACAACCCCTATTTTAACCAGGTTCCAAAGCATTCTTATAACGTATTTAATGACTTTAACCATACCAGTCCGGCTACACAGTACTATGTTGAAAGAAGTCTTCAGCAGTGGCTGACAGAATATCATATCGACGGATTCCGTTGGGACCTTACCAAAGGATTTACCCAAAGCTGCTCTGAAAATGATGAAGCCTGTACCAATGCTTACCAGCAGGACAGGGTAGATATTATGAAGAATTATGCTGACAAGCAGTGGGCTATAGATCCGAACTCCTACATGATTTTCGAACATTTGGGAACGGATGCAGAAGAACAGCAGTGGGCGAATTACAGAATTGCAGAAGGAAAAGGAGTAATGCTATGGAACAAGCAGACTGATCCTTACAACCAAAACACAATGGGTTACAAGGAAAACAGCAACTACGACAGGATGAATCACACCCTTCATGGCTTCACGAACATGTCTGCGGTGGGTTATGGAGAAAGTCATGATGAAGAAAGATTAATGTTTAAAAACCTTGCATATGGTGCTTCTAACGGAGCTTACAATGTTACCAACCTGAATACAGCCCTTGAAAGAATGAAAACGTTCGGAGCCACATTTTTCACGATTCCCGGCCCGAAAATGATCTGGCAGTTTGGAGAACTTGGCTATGAATTCAGTATCAACCGATGTGCAGACGGTACAATCAGCAGCGGATGCAGAACTGATGAAAAGCCTGTTGCCTTTACTTTAGGATATGATACCAATGCAGTGAGAAAATCAGTGTATGATACCTGGGCTAAAATTATCAATATCAGAAATACCTATCCTGTTTTCAAATCAAAAACATACAGTGTAGAATCTAATAACCTAGCCAATGACCCTGAAGGTTTAATTACAAGAATTTATGTATATGACAATACAATCGCGGGAGTGAAGAATATTGTGGTTTTGGCTAACTATACCACTTCTGCACAGAATGTAGTCCCTTATTTTCCTTATATAGGACAGTGGCAGAACCTGATGGATAATTCTGTTTCGAATATCGCCTCTACTACGGCTCCTATTACACTACAGCCGGGGGAGTTCCGTATTTTTGGAAACTATGCAGGAGCTCTGTCAACATCCGATGTGAATGCAGCCATCAAACTATCCCTTCAGATTGCTGATAATCCTGTAAAGAACGGTTTGGCAAAACTCATTTATCATAAAGCCAGAAACGGGGAAATCTCCATTTTTGATATGAGCGGTAAGAAAATGGATTCATTTAAATTAAATGCCGAAAGCGGAACCTATGAGCTGAAAGCCAATTATCCTCCGGGAACCTACCTGGTTCATCTCCAGTCTGAAACAGGCATAGCCATTCAGAAGATGATCATCAAATAAAATAAAGAGGGACAATGATATATTGTCCCTCTTTTTTATTGACAGCATAGAAAATATAACCTGTTTTTTGAAAATTAAAAATATTAGTCTACTTTTGCAGTAGATTTATCAAGAAAGGTGGAGGGATTTGGCCCTATGAAACCTTAGCAACCTGCACGGCTCTAAAAAGTGTAAAGGTGCTAATTCCAACCCGGTATGGGGAAGATGAGAAAGTCAATATTCTGACAGTAATTCCATTTCTTGAAGTCTTTTATAGCTGCGGATAAGGTCCGTGGAAAATATTTATGATTAATTTACAAGGACAAAGATGAAGAAACTAAGCCTGTCTGTTATCCTCCTGGGAGCTGTTTTGGTTAATGCCCAGGAGCAGGAAAAAGGAACCCAGATCGAAGATGTAATTATTGTGGGAAACCGGAATGCCAAAAGAACCAAACTGGAAACACCGGTTCCCGTAGATGTTATCAATATAGAAAAACTGCAGAAATCTGCCCCGCAGACGACGGTTCAGGATCTGCTGAATTACGTCATTCCTTCATTCAATTCCGTAAGACAGTCAGCTTCAGACGGGACGGAGCATATTGACCCGGTGACTTTAAGAGGAATGGGCCCGGATCAGGTACTGGTGCTGATCAATGGAAAAAGAAGACATACCACCTCACTGGTTAATTATCAGAATACAGTAGGAAATGGATCTGTCGGGACAGACCTCAGTACTATTCCGGTAATTGCTATTGACAGGATTGAAGTCCTGAGAGACGGTGCAGCTGCACAATATGGTTCCGATGCCATTGCGGGAGTTGTAAATATTATCCTTAAAAAAGATATTGGAGCTTCAGCAACAGCATCCTACGGAATCAGCGGAAGAAATGACGGGGAAACCTATCAGGCCGGAATCAACTACGGATCTTCTCTGGGAAAAAAAGACAGCTATGTGAATCTCTCACTACAGTTAAGCCACAGAGGAAAAACCACCAGAACCCAAAACCACGATCTTGATATCTTCGGAAGTAATTTTGCGTATGAATTTGCAGATAATCCGGAGGCCGCGAGAGCGGAAGATGACAGGATTATAAGAGAAAGAGGACTCACCCGGGATGATTTTAATTTCCAGATCGGAGACGCACAGATCAGGCAGGCACAATTGTTTTTTAACTCTGAATACCCTTTCAGTGAAAACTTTAAGCTTTACTCTTTCGGAGGTTTTAGCATTAAGGAAGGAAAGGGCTTCGGTTTCAGGAGGTTGCCGGGAGAGGCAGATAATGTGGTTGCTGATATTTATCCCAATGGTTTTCAGCCTGTTCTGGGGTCGCAGGTGTATGATTTTTCTTATGCTTTGGGAGCGAAATATAATGTAAATAACTGGCTGATCGATTTAAGCAATACTTTTGGAAGCAATACTTTCAATTATAATGTAGACCATACTAACAATGCTTCATTGGGAGCAAAATCTCCTACAAGTTTCTATGCAGGAGCGCATAGTTTCCTTCAGAATACAATCAATCTGGATATTGCGAAGAGTATTAATAAATTTAATGTAGCCTTTGGAGGAGAATTCCGTTTTGAGGAGTATCAGATCAAGCCGGGAGATGAAGCTTCTTACACTCGGTATGATATCAATGGAAATCCGGCAACTACCGGATCTACAGTGGAAGGAAATGGCGGCTCACAATCGTTTATCGGTTTTTCACCGGACAATGCTTTAAAGAAGTCTAGACATTCTGCAGCAGTTTATGCAGACGTTTCCTATGATTTAGCTAAAAAATTAAATATAGATCTTGCAGGAAGATTTGAAAATTATTCAGATTTCGGAAATACCCTTAACGGGAAGCTGGCGGTGAGGTATGAATTCATAAAAGATTATGCAATACGGGCCGCTGTGGGAACCGGTTTTAGGGCTCCATCCCTTCAGCAGCAGTATTTTAATAATTCCTATGCCGATATCTCCACTTCCGGATCCGGAATCGTTACCAAAGGAATATTCCGGAACGACAGTGATGCGGCCAGAGCTCTGGGATTTGATCAATTAAAACAGGAAACATCAGTCAATGCGAGTGCAGGATTTACCCTGAAACCGGTAAACCGTTTGTTTATAACAGTAGACGGCTATTGGATCAGGGTAAAAGACAGAATTGTGATCACCAGTAATATTGAAGATCCAAGACTGGCTCAGTATAATGTGGAAAGCGGAAGATTTTTTGCTAATGCTATCGATACGGAAACCAAAGGTGTGGATGTCGTTGTTACCTACGATTGGAAACTGGGTGGCGGAAATTTAAATATCAGCCTGGCAGGAAATTATACCGAAACCAAGATTACGGATTTTCATTTCCCGGAAAACCTGGTTCCTTCACAGGATGAATTCTTCGGGCCGGACCAGATCAATATCATTGAAACCCTTTCGCCCAAGACAAAAGCCTCGCTTGGTCTGAATTATGCCATCGGAAAATTCAATTTCATGGTTAGAAATACGTATTTTGGCCAGGTCATACGTGATGGGTATCCATTTGGAAAAGTCCAGAAGTTCTCTCCTAAAGTGGTTACAGATGTGAGTGTAGGCTACGATATAACTAAAAATATTAATCTGACGATAGGAGCGAATAATGCCTTTGATGTTTTTCCGGACCGTCAGATCTATGAAAATTCCTATTATGGAGTATTTAAATATGCGCCGGTTCAGATGGGAACACTGGGGAATTATTTCTTCGGAAGACTTAATTTTAATTTTTAACTGCTAAATGAGTACTACACACCAGATCGGCTGGAAAACGGCTGCCGCTATCGTTGTCTCCAACATGATCGGGACAGGGATATTCACTACTTTAGGCTTTCAGCTGTCTGATATTACCAATACCTACAGCATTTTCCTGCTTTGGATCATCGGCGGAATCCTTGCGCTGTTCGGGGCATTTTGCTATGCCGAGCTGGGATCCTATTTTAAAGGGAACGGAGGCGATTATATTTACCTGAAGGAAACCTACCATCCTATATTTGGATACCTGGTTAGCTGGATTTCCCTGATTATAGGATTTTCTGCACCGGTAGCTTTGGCTGCGCTTGCCATGTCAAAATACCTTTCAGCCTTTAATTATACTTTTGGAAATGGCTTTGCCACTGCTGTCATTTTCATTGTGGCGGCAGCATTATCATTCAGCCTTAAAACATCAAGCAGGTTTCATAATTTTTTTACCTTCATCAAGATTGCATTTATTATTGTGCTTGTCATTCTGGGCGTGGGGCTTTCAGGGTCTGATGCAGGGAACAGCCTGGAATTCAGCAGCAGCTGGAAGGATGAAATGATGCTTCCTGCATTTGCCACCTCACTGGTTTTTGTTACCTATTCCTATACCGGCTGGAATTCTGCCTCTTACATTGCGGGGGAAATAAAAGACGTTCAGAAAAACCTTCCCAAAGCTCTGATTGTAGGAACCGTTTTCGTGACAATAAGCTATCTTTTGGTCAATTTTATTATGCTGAAACATGCTCCTGTAAGCCAGCTGGCAGGTAAAGAAGACGTGATGGGAGAAGCAGCGCGCAATATGCTTGGAGTAGGCTTTGGAAAGATTGTCAATATTTTTATTGCTTTACAGCTTATTGCCACCATCAGCGGCTATCTGTGGGTAGGCTCAAGACTTACACAGGCTTTTGCGAAAGAAAATCATTTATGGAGGCCGCTTGCCGTGAACAACAAAAAAGGAATTCCGGTAAGAGCCATTTTTGCTCATGCAGTGATTGCTTCAGTAATCATTTTAACGGGAAGCTTTAAGGAGATTTTTGTGTATACAGCTTTTATTCTCCAGCTGTTTGCCAGCTTATCCATTTCTACTGTTTTCTTTCTTAAAAAGAGTCAGCGGAAAATATTCAAATCCAATATATTCTACATTTTCCCTGCTGTTTTCCTGCTTTTCAGCATTTATATCCTCTATTTTACCCTTATCCATAATCCTAGAGAAAGCATTATAGGACTTGGAATCGTGGTTTTTGGGCTGGTTTTGTATGTTATCGACAGGAAATTTTTTAAAAAGCCTGCAGAATAGTTTAATTCTTGCCATTCTTAACCTTATAGGTCTTAATGATCAGAAAATTAGAGATCAAAGGAATTTTATTTGAATTAATAAATTCTTATCTTTGCACTCTCAAAAATTGCAGAATGTCTAAATCATTAATTCCAAAACTAGAAGCTATTAAACAAAGATATAATGAGGTTGCCGACCTTATTATACAGCCTGATGTTATTTCAGATCAAAAAAAATATTCTTCTCTGAATAAAGAATACAGTGATTTGGGTAAGATTGTGAAAGTTTACGATCAGTACAAAGGTGCTCTGGATGCCATTGAAGAATCTGATGAAATTATTGCTGACGGTTCGGACAGAGACCTGGTAGATCTTGCCAAAGAGGAAAAACTGGAAGCCCAGGCTAAAATTCCGGGACTGGAAGAAGAATTGAAAGTTTTACTGATTCCTAAAGATCCTGCAGACGACAAAAACATCATTGTGGAATTACGTGCCGGAACAGGAGGTGATGAAGCGGCTATTTTTGTGGAAGATATCTACAGAATGTACAGCATGTATTTCAAAACAAAAGGATGGAAACATGAAGTGACGGATTCTAATGAAGCGGCAAAAGGCTACAAAGAGCTGATTATGAAGGTGGAAGGTGAAGGTGTTTACGGAATTATGAAATTCGAATCCGGGGTTCACAGGGTACAGCGTGTTCCTGAAACAGAATCTCAGGGAAGAGTTCATACCTCTGCCATTACAGTAGCCGTGCTTCCGGAAGCTGAGGAAGTAGATGTGGAGATCAATCCTGCAGATATCGAAATGCAGACGTCCCGTTCAGGAGGTGCCGGAGGACAGAACGTTAACAAGGTAGAGACCAAAGTACAGCTGACCCACAAACCTTCAGGTTTAGTGGTAGTATGTCAGCAGGCCCGTTCTCAGCTGGCTAACCGTGAGCTGGCCATGGAAATGCTTCGTGCCAAATTATATGATATTAAGCTTCAGGAGGTTCAGGGAGATATTGCAGCGCAGAGAAAGACCATGGTTTCTACAGGAGACCGTTCTGCCAAGATCAAGACCTACAACTATCCTCAGGGAAGAGTTACAGACCACAGAATCAACAAATCTATGTATAATCTGGATGCTTATATGAACGGAGATATTTCTGAAATGATAGACGCAGTCATCATGGCAGAAAATGCAGAAAAGATGAAGGGAGAAGAGGAAAATTACTAAAAATAAATTAATCAATAGGCTCTTGGATTTCAGGAGCTTTTTTTTGCTTAAAAATCATTGAATTTAAACTGATCATGAAAAAGATAATGCAAATATTCCTGATGATCCTGTTGTGTTCTCAGACCTTTTTTGCCCAGACGAAGGCATTGCAGCCTGAACAGGTATTTGGGTTGTATTTTGATACTTTTGTGAAACAGGATGAGCGGGCACTCAACCAGCTTAATAGCTATCTGATCCCGTTTCTTGGTAATGAAAATATCTATAGAATGGATCTGAAGAAATCTTACCATCAGGAAGTTCAGTATCTTACAGGGTTATTTCTTGCAAATTTTCCGAAAGAGAAGGCTGAAGTTTGTCAACAAGAAGCCAATGAATACTATCAAGTGCTTTTAAATAATTTGAAAAATACCCGGTATCTGTTAAAAGGGATACAGGAGGTTAAAAATGAATTTGCAGAAAACAGCTTTGTCATGGAGCTCAGCTTAGATCTTATTTTCAATGTTCCCGAAAGCCCGGAACTGAAAACGGTCAATATAAAGAAAATGACAGCCGGTGAGCTGCAGCACTATTTAAAAAAACAGACAAAGGCTTTTTCAGGCCCTAAAAAGGAAGTTATCGTACAGCAGACTTTCAGACTGTATCAGGTAAAAAAAGAAGGGAATACTTACTACTGGAACGGAGGTCCTCAGGAATTGGTATGGAAACTGAACGATTCCTATTTTAAAAGTTTTAACTAGCACAAAATTCAATTACTCAATATAAATATGAAGAATATTAAAATTATTGTATTACTGGTGTTGGCGTTATTCAGCCAAAACCTGATGGCACAGACGGAAGTGAAAAAACCTTCGGAAGTTTTTGAAATGTACTTCGGAACTTTTGTAAAAAATGACAATGCTGCACTTTCTAAGCTGAATGATTATCTAAAGCCTACTGTGGAGGGAGAGAATGCCTATCAGGTAGATTTTAAAACCGTTTCCGAGGAGATGATGAAAGAAAGTACAGATAACTTTTTATCTGCTTTTTCCAAACCCACGACAGACGCCTGCAGAAAAGAAGCTGAAGAATATTTTACTGCTATGATGGAAAATTTTAAAAACGGTAAGCTTGCTGTTAAAGAAGTAAAAATTGTTCAAAATGAATATATTGAAGACCAGAAAATTGCAGAGGTTACCTATACCGTAAGCTTCAAAGTTCCTGCAAAGCTTCCCGATGTACCATCTGGAGATATCCAGAAAGTTAAGCCGGAAGATCTTAAGAAATATCTGGTTCAGAGTGTACAGGATTTTAAAAATGCAGGTAAAACTGTAGAAACGGAGCAAAAATTCAGGTTATACCAGCTTAATGAAGGCGGAAAAATATATTACTGGAATGGAAGCCCTGATGAAATTGTTTCAGGACTGACCGATTTTTACTTTGAAAGCTTCGGATCTAATCAATAATCTTAAAAGAAAAGAATTAATAAGGCTCTGGTTTCAGGGCTTTTTTTATTCCGTATACTTTACGTATTTTTGAGAAAACCCTTGATTATGAATTTTAAGCCTATCTTATTAACCGCTGGAGTCTTGTTTTCAGCAACTTTTTACTCTCAAAAAATGTATTATCCTAAAGCCGTAAAAGGAAATCAGACCGATACTTATTTTGGTAATGCTGTGACAGACCCATTCAGAGACTTGGAAAATGATTCCCAGGCTACCAAAAAATGGGTAGATGATGAGGTGGCATTCAGCCAGAATTATCTTTCGAAAATCCCGTTCAGAAGTGAAATTAAAAATCAGCTGACAGAAATCTGGAATTATGAGAAAATTTCAGCGCCATTCAAAGAAGGAGATTACACCTATTATTATAAAAATGACGGTCTTCAGGCACAGTCTATTTTATACAGAACAAATAATAAGACCAAGGCAACGGAAATATTTTTAGATCCGAATAAATTTTCAGAAAAAGGGACGACTTCACTTTCCAATCTTTCATTCAACAAAAAAGGAAACCTTGCAGCTTATTCCATTTCTGAAGGCGGAAGCGATTGGAATAAGATCATTATCATTGATGCTATTACCAAAAAACAGATCGATGAAACCCTGGTAGATGTAAAATTCAGCGGAATTTCATGGCAGGGCGACGAAGGATTTTACTATTCGAGCTATGACAAACCAAAAGAAGGAACCGTACTTTCAGGAATGACCGACAAGCACAAAGTGTATTTTCATAAATTGGGAACCAAGCAGTCTGAGGATAAATTAATTTTCGGAGGAGATCAGACACCGAGAAGGTATCTTGGAGCCGGAGTTTCCGAAGACCAGAGATATCTGATTATTTCTGCTGCCAATGCAACCAATGGAAATGAATTGTATATCAAAGATTTAAAGAAGGGAGGTGATTTTGTACAGATCAATAAAGGATTTGATATTAATGTCAGCATTGTAGATACTCAGGGAGATGATCTTTTCATCTTTACCGATAAGGATGCCCCGAATATGCGCCTTGTAAAAACCAGCATCGCAAATCCTTCACCGGAAACCTGGAAAGACGTTATTCCTCAGACGGAAAATGTATTGGGAATATCTACGGGAGGCGGATATTTCTTTGCTACTTATATGGTTGATGCCATTGATCAGGTCAAACAGTTTGACAAAACAGGAAAACTGATCAGGGAAATTGCTCTTCCGGGAAAAGGAAATGTAAGTGGTTTTGAAGGAAAAGAAGAGGAAAAAGAACTTTATTTCTCTTTCAGTAACTATATTACACCGGGGACAACGTATAAATTTAATGCAGATTCCGGGAAATCTGAAATTTATCAAAAACCAAAAGTGAAGTTCAATCCTGAAGATTATGTTTCTGAGCAGGTTTTTTACACGTCAAAAGACGGGACCAAAATCCCTATGATGATCAACTATAAAAAAGGAACAAAGCTGGATGGTAAAAATCCGACGATTCTCTATTCTTACGGAGGGTTCAACATCAGCCTTCAGCCTTCATTCTCTGTGGTTAATGCCATCTGGATGGAGAACGGGGGAATCTATGCTGTACCGAATATCCGCGGAGGTGGTGAATATGGTAAAAAATGGCATGATGCCGGAACAAAAACGCAAAAGAAAAACGTTTTTGAAGACTTCATTGCAGCAGGAGAATATTTACAGAGCAAAGGTTATACTTCAAAAGAATATATGGCATTATCCGGAAGATCGAACGGCGGACTTCTTGTAGGAGCCACCATGACCATGCGTCCTGACCTTGCAAGAGTAGCTTTCCCAGGTGTAGGAGTTCTGGATATGCTGAGATACAATAAGTTCACAGCAGGAGCCGGTTGGTCATATGACTACGGAACAGCAGAAGACAGTAAAGAAATGTTTGAATATCTTAAATCCTATTCTCCGGTACATAATGTGAAAAAAGGAACATGCTACCCTTCCACAATGATCATTACCAGCGATCATGATGACAGGGTGGTTCCTGCACATTCTTTCAAATTCGGGGCAGAGCTTCAGGAAAAACAGAGCTGTAAAAACCCGATTTTACTGAGAATTGAGAAAAATGCTGGCCATGGAGCAGGAAGAGCAACCGATCAGGTGATCAGTGAAAATGCAGATCTTATCTCTTTTGCCCTTTATGAAATGGGAATAACAAAACTGAAATAATTGAATGTTAAATAAAGGTTCCGGCCGCTCGAAGAGCGGCCGGAACTTTTATAATATTTTACTTTGTGTTTTTAGTGTTCTTTTGGATCAGTTTACTTTTGATCTCTTTCATTTGTTTTTGCATTTCTTCAATCTGCTTTTTCTGTTCTTCAATCATTTTGTTGGGATCTGCTGATGTATTTGTATTTCCGGCAGCCATTCTTGAAGTAGTAGAATAAGTTGTAGGATTAAAAGGATCTACCATACAATCTGGGTCAGGAGTGGTGCTTAAAATGCCTGTATCACTAACGGTTATCTTAAAGCAATTCCCTCCGGGAGATTTCAGAACAATAAGATCTGCAACATCCCTCCATACGAGATCATTCTCCAGTCCGCCATTTCCGGCAGCACTTGGCTTTCCATGAGTTACCAACACCTGCCCTCTTAATCCGTAATTCCTTGGGAAAAAATAATTACCGGTAATTGTTCCGGTATTGTCCATATACATAAAATAAGGTCCCACATAGATGTTATTGGGAACAGTGAAAGAGGTAGATCCTGTTGAGGTATCCTGTGAAATCATGGAAAAGCCATTCGGATCTGCTGATATACTTGAATTCGCATTTCCACTTGAACTTGTAAGCATAGCTATATTAAATCCTGGCATACGCATTGAGCCAAAACCTGATGAACCGTCGGAGGTTGCCGTACTAAAAGAGGAAATATTTTTATTTTGCATAAATAAGCTCCCTGTTCCATCTGTAGGATTGAAAACTCCTGCAAGATTAGATCCGGGATATAGAATACTGTTGGTTTCCAGTAGATATTGGATGTTGGTGGAAGAATCCGTTTTTGAAGATCTGAAATCTCCGTTTACATCCAGTGTCTTTTCTGGAGTTACAGTATTAATTCCCACATTTCCAGTGCCTACTTGTGCAAACAATTGGATCGCAAATACGATAAAGAGAGGTAAAATAATTTTTTTCATCTTTGTTCTGATTTTGAAGCAAAAATATCAGATTTACAATCATAAAAGAAGGAAAACACCTGTGAAATTCTGAATTTTGCAGGAATGTTTTTGATTTAATTTATTGATATTCAATTTGTTGATTGTTTTTATGAAACTGACAGTTTCCCTGTTTTTATATTTTACAAACAATAAGTCAGTAAAAGGGAATAATAGTATACAGCTATTTTATACTGTATTTTTCTTTCCATTTTCTAATAGTGTTCCGGCTTAAATTATAATGAATAGATAATTCTGTGTTATTCATTCCACTAATTTTTTGATGCTTAAGGATTGCTATTATGGTTGAGTCATCATAAGAGCGGTATTTTTGATTAAAAGATATTTTACCGAAAATAATTTCGTTCATCTTTATGACGTCCATTGATGTCAAATTCTTTTTGGAAAGAAAATATTGACATTCCTTCATCTTTTCCGGATGCTTCATCCTAATGAGATCTGAGTATATCCTGGCATAATCTGGAAAACAGGTTTCTATGGCTGATATTTTTTTATCCATTTGTATAATGTAGTTTTAGGGATTCTATATTCATTTATAATTTGTTGTCTGGTTTTTTCCCCAGATTTAATGAGTTCCAGAATAAAATCAATAATTTCTTTCGTATAAATATTTTTACGAAATTCAGGCAATACTGATTTTTGCTTTTTAATGTTATTTTCCATATTCGATGGTGGACAGTAAAGAATTAAGTGATGAGAGTATAATCTGAAAAAATCGTATTTCAGTATTTTACTCCATTTCAAAAGAAGTTCCGTATCTAAATTTTTAGATTCAAACATTGTTTCTATTTCTTGTTCGGACGTTTTAAAAAAATTACAAATACGAGCCATTTCTATCTCAGATTCAATAACGCGTTTTTTAATTAAAATTCCAATGTGTATATCTTTAACGTTCATTTTGGGGGATTGGAGATTTTCTACTTTGTATTACTTCAAATTGTTTTTGAAACCACATAAACAATTTTATGTGGTTTTACTAATCATTGTATTTTTAGAATCTGTAAGAGACTACATTTTTTATGATGAGAACATTGTTTTATAATGTACATGGGATAGACTTCTAAAATAAATTATTATTAATATATTAATGGCAGAGGCAAAAATGTTCTAATGTATTTAGAGAACTTAGAAATTTTCACTATCAGTACTTCACCATCAAAGTTCCGGTTGGAGTACGATACAAAGTTCCGTTAGCAAGTGAAGAAGCAGCACTATTATCGTTATATACCGGAAGACTATCAATAATTATAATGCCGGTAGCGGTTTTTGTTACTGGAAGTCCGGAAACATATCCCAATACCCCATTTGAATCTGCAATTATAGTACGACTAGCTGTAAAAGTTTGTGTTTTAGCAAGCCCGGCAATATCTGTTGTATAGGGTATTGAACTTCCACCAGAGGATGTTGTATATATCGAATTAGTTTGTCCATTATATGGTAAAACTCGGATTCTCATAGTTCCTGTTGCCAAATCTATGGTTTCTGTCGGATATTGTGCATTAAATGAAAACATCCCTTGGTCCGTAATCTTAAATCCGAATGGAGTAGCCCCTCCTGCTCCGGTATGAGGAATAAATTCTAATGCATTTCTACTGAAAGCAGTAGCGTCAGCATCAACAGAAAATACAAAAGCCTGATCTCCTGGTATGCTTAAAGAACTAAAAGATCCATAACCCAGATTATTTCTAAAAGAAAACCAAGGTTTTTTAGTGGAATCAATATTACTAATATATTCCATATAAAGGGAGGTTGCATTTGTTGCTGCGGATGTATCATATATTGAAAGGAAACCGTCAGTAACCCTTTTACCTATACTGACTTTACCAGTTTGATAGATATTTTGAGTATTAGAGGTTGCAGGTACATTTGTGCTAATGTCAACCCATGGCTCTACATAAGAATCTTTAAGTTTTTGCCAAATTGATCCATCAAAGTAATAATAACCGATAGCAGTTACATTGATTGTTTTAGATGTAACAGGACTAGCCGCAGCTGTAGCATAAATGATAGCTCCTGTCTGTATGGCAGTATACAGGGCATCTTTTGTTTTGAGTTCATTCCCTGTAATACGCGGAGCAATCAGACCATCAGTCTTGGTGATATCAGAAGGAGCTGCTACAACATCCAAGGTTGCTTTGGGTGTGGCTGTATTTATCCCAACCTGAGCAAACGAAATTGCTGAAGCTAAAATTGTGGCAGTAAATAATGCTTTTTTCATAAATATGTTTTTTTGGAAATAATTTTATCGGGCAAAACTATTTCAACTATTTATGAAAATCTATCTGTATACCTGTCAATTTCGGAATTTCACAGCATAAAAACTATGTACTATTTTATTTTTAGCCGTTTGTTTAATCAAATGCTTCTGTTTGGATTTTACTTCCATTAATGGCATTTTCAATAAATACAGAAGGTGAGATTCCCGTGGTTTTTTTAAAGATTTTTGAGAAATTTTCTGCAGAAGAGAATCCTGAGATTTCAGCAAGGGCACCTACCTTATACTTCCTAAATCTGGAATCTTCCAATATATTTCTACATATATATTCTATACGAAGTTCATTGATATAGGTATTAAAATTTTTACCATAATGTCGGCTGATGATCTCTGAAAGATAACGAGGATTGGTCTTAAGATCAGATGCCAGAGAAGATAAGCTGAGATTTGGATTAGTAAACTTTTCGGACTGATCGAATTTTTTCAGTTTCTGCAATATCTTTTTTTCTACAGTTTCCGGAATAGTGCGATCCTTTTGCGATTCTGTAATATCTGTAACCGATTCCGGAAGATTTTCCTTTGGAATAACAGTATTGTTATTGTTTTCTTTTAACTTTTGTTCAAGTCTAAAAATGATGTTTTGGAAAAGTCGCTTTTGTTTTGCTTTTTTACGCTGATAATAAAAAATAATGCCTGCTAAGCTTAGAACCGTAAAAATACCAAATGCCATCAAAAAATGATGCGTCCGTTTTCTTTTGTCAGCTTCTTCTCTTATAATACTATCCAAAATCTGGACAGATTTGTTAACCGCTTTTTGGTTTTCTGCAGAAAGATTGCTTCTCGCGGTTTGGTATAGTTCATTATACTTTTTATACTCCTTCAAATTATTTTCAGCCAAATAGTTTTGGGCTAAATAATAATATAATTCTACTCTTTTGGGATCCTTAGCTTCAGTAAGCTTTTCTGACTTTATCAATATATTGATAGCTTTTTGATATTCTTTCCGGTTGGTGTAAATGACAGAAAGGTATATTTGGGCAGAAGAAATATGATACTGCTCCCACTCTGTACCTTTCGCAGAAATAATTGCTTTTTCCAGCATAGCTTCTGCTTTATCCCATTGTTTTGCAAAAACATAATTCACTCCGGCTCCCAAATACGTAACCGAATACTGAAATTTTACCCTGTCGGAAGTTGTCATACGGGAAAGCGCATCTAATGATTTTGTGATGTAAATACTTGCGGAATCGTATTTTTTTTCTTCTGTAAGGGCTTTTGAATATTCTGTGAGAAGAAGGGATTTCACCCAGTTACGTTCTTGTGGTTCATGAATTTTTTCAGCATCGTTCAGCCCTTCTTTTAGAGAAGATTTTGCTTTAGGAATAAAACCAATATCTCTGTATCTGTTCGCTAAAAGCCCGCAAATTCGTACTCTTTGAGTGTAATTTTCACCAAGATATGAAATGTCTTTAGCTTTTTGGGCAAAAGTGAGTGCTTCATTGCTTTTTCCTAAAAAATAATAACAGGTGCTTATTTCCAAGTAAAGCTCTGCCAAAGAATTATGATCTTTGAATGTAGGCAGATAAGAATTAGCAATTGCCAAAGCAGAATCCGGGTTTTTATCTTCTGCCTGCTGGATTCTTCTCATAACCTTTACGAGTTCCGTTTGTGATATTTTCTTTGAATTGTCAACGGAACTTTGTGAATAGAGATTACTATTAATAAAAAATAAAATCGGGATTAAGATTTTATAAAAATTATTCATTAAATGAGCCTTTCTTTACAAAAGTATAAAAAAAGAGCCACTAAAAGATATTAAAAGAGCCTGTTTTTTATTAAGTTGAAAAATGATCAAACTAAATATTAAATGCTGGTTATCAGGGTTTTTCCTCCTATCTGTTACTGTCATTTATTTATTTTAAGAAAAACCTTTTCAGGATTGACCAATTTCATTGAAATCATAAAATAAAATATCAATTAAACAAATAGCCTAAAAAATGTGAATTTTCTATTATTTGCTTTATATGAAATGAGAATAAATAAAAAGTGAATTAATGATAAAAAATAAAAAAAAGAGTTGATATCATTGAAATTAATTGTTTTTTTTAATGGTGTTATGCGTTAAATTGTTATTTTTGCTATGGATATTTAAAATTTATTAATTCTATTCTTGTAGATCATTATGAAAAAAAGAATTTTACTAGTTTGTGCATTAGCCGCTGGTGTTGCCAGTTTTAATGCACAGAGATGGGAGCCTGCATCGCAGAGAACATCCCAAATCAGAAAAGAAGTGGATGTAAAATACTCTTACCGGGTAGATCTGGCATCGCTTAGAAGCATTTTAAAAGATGCAGTAGAGACAGGTAAGGATGCCAAACCCGTTATTGTTTCTCTTCCTACAGTAGAAGGGAAAATTGAAAAATTTGCGGTATACAGCAATCCGGTGATGGAAAAGTCTATAGCAGACAGATACCAGCTAGGATCATATGTAGGTGTAGGGGTTGATGACCCTTCTAAATATTTAAGATTCAGTACATCTCCTACAGAAATGCAGTCTATGATCATCAAGGATGGAGTTTTCCAGTTCATTGAGCCGATCACTACAGATAAGCAGACTTACGGAGTGTTCTATAAGACAAAAAGAACAAGCAGCGAGCAGGGATTCGAGTGCGGAACCAACGAAAAAAATATTAAAGATATCCTACTCCTGAAAGAGAACGGTAAAAAAAAGCTTTCTAATGTAGGAATTACAAGCAGACCTGCAAGTACGAAATACAGAACCTATAGATTGGCTATGTCCACTACAGGAGAATATACAACCTATTTCGGAGGTGTTCCGCAAGCTGTTGCACAGATAAATACTACCATGACGAGAGTAAACGGGGTCTTCGAAAAAGATTTCGGAATTAAACTTCTTGTTCAGGATTATCAGAACGTTATTTATACCAATGCTGCTACGGATCCTTATTCAAACTCAGATGTGGGTGTAGGTGATGGAGCATGGAATGCAGAATTGATGAATGTCCTTCATAACAATGTCGGGGAAACCAATTTCGATATCGGACACCTGTTTGGTGCTGATGGAGGTGGTGGTAATGCCGGATGTATCGGATGTATCTGTAGTGATGATATGACATTGGATCAGGGATCTCCGGTAGCTTATAAGGGTTCTGGATTTACTTCTCCTGCCAATGGAGTTCCATCAGGAGATTCTTTTGACATCGATTATGTAGCCCACGAATTAGGACACCAGTTAGGAGGGAACCATACCTTTTCAAACAGTACAGAAGGTTCTGGCGTAAATGTAGAGCCGGGAGGGGGTACCACAATTATGGGGTATGCCGGAATTACATATGATAATGTGCAAATGAACTCTGATGCATATTTCCACTATGCTTCCGTTAACCAGATTCTTAATAACCTTGATGCGAAAACAACTTGTGGTGTTTCTCAAAACATTACAACCAATACAGCACCTGTTATTTCTCCGCTTACAGCATACAGCATTCCTAAAGGAACAGCCTATTATTTAGAGGCTACAGCAACAGATACTGATCCTGTAAAATATACATGGGAAGAGTATGATAGCGTAGACGAAGATGCTACTATTTCCGGAGATGCCGGATGGGGCTACAATACACAGGGAGCATTAACAAGATCTTATTTTGGTACTACAAGCGGAAGAAGATACTTCCCAAGTTTACCTTTGGTTATGAACGGAATTTTGACCAATAAAGCAAGTCTTCCAAATAATACAAATCCTAGCTGGGAGACTGTTTCTTATGTTCCAAGATTATTGAATTATGCGGTGACTGTAAGAGATGAGAATGCTCAGAGACCAATGCTTTCTTCTTTAGAAACAACAGTGAACGTAGGAAATGACGGACCATTTAAATTTAACGGCCTTACAGCTTCTACAATTTTATATAACAATGCATCCAACACAATTAAGTGGGCTGTAGCCAATACAAATGCAGCTCCTTATAATGTTGCGAATGTAAAAATAGACTATACAGCTGACAACGGGACGACCTGGACAGATTTGGTAGCTTCTACGCCAAACACAGGTACTTATACTGCACAGATGCCGGGAAGCTTAACAGGAACTGTTAAATTAAGAATATCTGCGATCAACAACATATTCTATGCGGTATCCCCTGCAGTAACAATTGGGGCTGCACCTACTTCCACTACAGCAGCACCAACAGGAGTATCTACTACAGCAGCAGATGTACTTAAAAATTCTGCAATTGTATCTTGGAACAGTGTGCCGGGGGCAGCTTCTTACTCTGTAAATTACAGAAAAACAGGAACTTCTGCATGGACTAATGCGACAAGTACAACCAATTCAATCTTATTAAGCAGCCTTGAAGACGAAATGGCTTACGATGTACAGGTAGCAGCTGTTGTAAACAGCGTACCGGGAGCTTTCTCTTCAAACTATGTTTTCAAAACAAAACCATTAGCAACAGGAGTAAACTACTGTATCTTAAATACAGGATATAATTCTGTAGGAAATATTGCAAGAGTGCAACTTTCCAATGTTAACCATATCGATACAAATATCAGATCATACAAAGACGTAAGTGAAAATCCGGCAAAAATAATCAATCTTATCAGAGGAAACTCTTATCCGATATCGATTTTCGGTATTTACAATCAAGCTGCTCCAATGACTTATAATGTATGGATCGATTACAACAGAAACGGAGTGTATGAGACAAGTGAGAAAGTATATACAAGTGCTGCCATAGCTCCAGGTTCAAATGGAGTAGGAAGTGCTACAGGTAACTTCACGGTTCCTGCTTCAGCTGTCGTTGGAAACAGAGTAGTGGGAATGAGAGTGGCATCTAACTATTCTGCTCCATTAAATAATGCTTGTGGGACCAATGGAACTATTCCAAGTGGGGCAGGAAGCGTAATGGATTTCTCTGTGAAAATTTTCGGAAGTGCACTTGCAGTAGACGAAACAAAGGCAACCAAATCTGAAGTTGAGATTTATCCAAATCCTGCCGATTCTTTTGTAGGCGTTAGAAACCTTAAAGGAAAAGCAGATTACAAAATCTATAGTGCAGACGGAAGACTTGTTCAAAGCGGTAATCTTGATGGCGAGATCATTAACGTAGCTGGTTTGATTAAAGGAATCTATGTGATCACTATTAAAGATGACAATAACACATACAATACTAAGCTTATCAAAAAATAAGAAATAAGTATATCCATAAAAAAGACCGGGCAATTGTCCGGTCTTTTTTATACATTAAAATTCAGTAAAACTGTAAGTTAACATAAGTTTCATGTTTCGTTCAAAAAAATTAACTTTACGCAGACAAAAAATATTGGAATGCGAAAGACAATTTCTGTGAAAAAACCGGATTTTAATGTAGAACCTCAGGAAAGAGAGGTCTATAATTTTGAAAAAGACGGTCTGGAGTTAAAATCATCTTATACCCCTAAAGATGTTAAGAATGTATCCTTAACACAGACTTCTCCGGGAATTGCTCCTTACCTCAGAGGGCCGTATTCTACCATGTATGTACAAAAACCATGGACTGTAAGACAATATGCAGGCTTCTCCACAGCAGAAGAATCCAATGCTTTCTACAGAAGAAACCTTGCTGCAGGACAGAAAGGACTTTCTGTAGCTTTCGACCTTGCTACCCACAGAGGATATGATTCCGATCATTCGAGAGTAGTTGGAGATGTTGGTAAAGCCGGGGTAGCCATTGATTCTGTGGAAGACATGAAAATCCTCTTCAATGAGATTCCATTGGACCAGATTTCAGTATCCATGACCATGAATGGTGCCGTACTTCCTATTTTGTCTTTCTATATCGTTGCTGCAGAAGAGCAGGGTGTAAAGCAGGAGCTTCTTTCCGGAACCATTCAGAATGATATTTTGAAAGAATTCATGGTGAGGAATACCTACATTTATCCGCCGGCTCCTTCCATGAAAATCATTGCAGACATCTTTGAATATACAGCCCAGAACATCCCGAAATTCAATTCAATTTCTATTTCAGGATACCACATGCAGGAAGCCGGAGCCACTCCGGTGCTGGAAATGGCTTATACTCTTGCAGACGGTCTGGAATATGTAAGAACAGGAATCAAAGCAGGAATGAATGTTGATGATTTTGCCCCGAGGCTATCATTTTTCTGGGCCATCGGAATGAATCACTTTATGGAAATTGCAAAAATGCGTGCCGCAAGATACATTTGGGCAACCCTTTTACAGCAGTTCAATCCGCAGAACCAGAAATCTTTAGCCTTAAGAACCCATTCACAGACCTCAGGATGGTCCCTTACAGAACAGGAACCTTTTAACAATATTACAAGAACAGCCATTGAAGCCCTTTCCTCGGCTTTAGGCGGAACGCAGTCTCTGCATACCAATGCCCTTGATGAGGCCATCGCACTTCCAACCGATTATTCAGCAAAGATTGCCAGAAACACTCAGATTATTCTTCAGCAGGAAAGTGGGATTTGCGATGTGGTAGATGCCATGGGAGGAAGTAACCTTGTAGAAAGCCTTACCCAGCAGATGATCGAAGAAGCGATGAAATACATCGATGAGGTAGAGCAGGAAGGAGGAATGACCAAAGCCATCGAAGCCGGAATTCCAAAAATGAGGATCGAAGAAGCGGCTGCTAAAAAGCAGGCTAAAATCGACAGTGGTGAGGAATTCATCATCGGAGTCAACTCATTCAGAACAGCATTGAAACAGGATGGTATTGAAATCCTGGATATTGATAACACAGAAGTTCGCAGAAAGCAGATCGAAAGGCTGGAAAAAATAAAAGCAGAAAGAAATCCTGAAGCTGTTACACAAATTCTGAATGATATCCGCGAAAGTGCAAAGACAGGGAAAGGAAACCTTCTTGCATTATGCATAGAAGCAGCCAGAAGAAGAGTTACCCTTGGTGAAATGAGCGATGCCATGGAAGAAACATTCGGAAGATATAAAGCCAATATTAGAACCATTTCTGGAGTATATGCCATGAACGCAGGGAAAAACGAATATTTTGAAAAAGCCCTTCACCTTACTCAGAAATTTGAAGAAGAAGAAGGCCGCCGCCCAAGGCTTATGGTTGCTAAAATGGGCCAGGACGGGCACGACAGAGGAGCAAAAGTGGTAGCTACCGCATTTGCGGATATGGGATTTGATGTTGATGTGGCCCCATTATTCCAAACACCGGAAGAAGTAGCCAAGCAGGCTGTAGAAAACGATATCCACATCCTTGGAGTATCTTCTCTTGCAGCAGGACATAAAACACTTGTTCCACAGGTTGTGGAAGAACTGAAGAAGCTAGGAGCAGATGATGTAACGATCGTGGTAGGAGGTGTTATTCCTCAGCAGGATTATGAATTCCTTTATGCCAACGGTGCAGATTTTATCTTCGGCCCGGGAACCAATCTTCCTAAATGTGCTGTGGAAATTCTGGAAAAATTTCTAAATTAACATTTTTATAAAGGATAAATTGCATGGCTTTTGTATAGTCTAATGAAAAATTTCATTATGGCTTATACAGTAGTTTCAGTATTTCCGGTGACTGTAGATACAGAGGAAATTAAAAAAGATTTAAAAGAAAAAGGCTTTAACGAGGCAGATATTATTATCTCAAAGTCAAAAGTAGAAAGCGGAATGTCGACTGATCACTATCAGGAAGACGAGCAGACAAAAGGATTTTTCGACTATGTGTTTGCTCACGATGCAGAAATGTTGGAGGCCTATCGCAAACACAGTATAGGAAGAAGTAACGTTATTGTGTACACAGATGACCTCGAGCGGGCAAAAGTAGCCAAAGCTGTTTTAAATGAAAACGGTGCGCTGGAAGTCTATCGGAGACCATCAGAACCCCGCGATACAATTCCTGAAGGGATGACAGAACAGGAATATAACGGAATCATTGCCAAAGCAAGACATAACATTTACTTTCTCGGATCAGAAAGAGTATATCACTCCAATGAAGTTAAGGGAATGGATGATGAAATGGACAGCTTAGGATCAAAAGATTAATCTATCAAAAATATAAAGCCTGGATAAAATAATCCGGGCTTTTTTGTTAAAAAATTTGGATATTCAGAAAAATTAATATATTTGCATCTGAAAATCAAGTTTAACCCATTAAAAAACAACGAAGCAATGTTCAAAACGAATCAGAATTCTACAGCTGGAGTACCGCTTATGGTGGTAAGGCTTCGTGGTTTGGTATACTCTTAGAATAATAGTACAATGAAATATCAAAACCCGAAGTCGTAAAGATTTCGGGTTTTTTATTGCGAAATATTTAAACATCAGTTTCCCCGAAATTTTTTTCAATATCAGGAAGAACAGGATCATTGGATCTTTTTAAGATTCCAATGTATTGTTCCTAATTACAAATAGCTCAACTAATATTTTAGTTGATAAAATAACATGCACAGATCAAAATTTTAAATCTTGTGTCTGGCATCTTATGTCTTAAAATTAAAACAATGGGAAATTTAAAACTAAAAGGAAAAGATATATTAAAACTCGGTTATCCGAATAATCAAAGTGTCAATGTGGCTTTGGAGGTGATGAAAAGAAATTTTGCAACGAAGAATATTCATCATGTAAAATCTATTTTAAAAGAAATCCTCCTGAATCCTGAAAACTTTGAAAAAGATCTCACTTTCGGGCAGATTGCAGAATCACTGCTTTCATCCAGAAAAACAGAAAAAAGAATGCTCAATACCCAGCGTGCTGATTTCCGGATCTTTGGAAACAATATCTCTGAAGAAGCAAAAAACCAGCTGTACACGGCTTTAAAACTGCCGATTTCAATGCAAGGGGCTTTAATGCCGGATGCCCACAGCGGTTACGGACTTCCGATAGGAGGAGTTCTCGCAGTAGAAAATGCAGTGATCCCTTATGGAGTGGGAATGGACATCGGCTGCAGGATGAGCCTCAGTATTCTGGATATACCGGTTTCATATCTTGACGGCGCTAGGGACAAATACGAAAAAGCCCTTGCAGAACATACCAAATTCGGGATGTACGAAACCCATAAATCTCATATAGATCACGAGATCTTTGATAGGGATACCTTCAATATGATCCCGGTTTTGAGAAGATTAAAAGGAAAAGCCATTAAACAGATGGGATCTTCCGGAGGCGGAAATCATTTCGTAGAATTTGGCGAGGTGGAAATCACAGAAGAAGATGATCAGATTGGGTTACCGAAAGGAAAATATCTGGGAATCCTTTCACACAGCGGCTCCAGAGGATTAGGGGCAGAAATTGCTCAATATTACTCAAGAGTAGCTGCAGACCAGTGTCCGCTGCCAAAAGAAGCCCAGCAGTTTGCCTGGCTGGATCTCAGTACCCATCTCGGTCTGGAGTACTGGACCGCCATGAATCTTGCCGGAGACTACGCTTCTGCCTGTCACGATGACATTCACAGGAGACTGGTAAAAGCTGTCGGAGGAAGAGTAAAAGCAAGAATTGAAAACCATCACAATTTTGCATGGAAGGAGATTCATCACGGAAAGGAAGTGATTGTTCACAGGAAAGGAGCTACACCGGCTAATGTAAACGAGCTGGGAATGATTCCGGGTTCCATGACGGCTAAAGGCTTTATCGTCCGCGGAAAAGGCAATCCGGATTCACTGAATTCAGCATCACATGGAGCGGGAAGAGCCCATTCAAGAGGAGAATGCAGAAGCCTTTTCACCCAGAATGATATCAAAAAAGAGCTGAAGCTGAAGAACGTTACTCTGATGGGAGGAAATACGGAAGAAGCGCCAATGGCTTACAAAGATATTCATGAAGTAATGAATGCCCAAAGCGAATTGGTGGATATTCTTGGAACATTTCAGCCCAGAATTGTGAGAATGGACAAGTAAATAAGAGTTGCCGGTGCCTGGTTATGGGTTGAAAATTTAACTGATAACCAGCAGCAGGCAACGAAAGAACAAAAAAACAAAAAAATGGGAGCACCTCATAACATAAAAAGATACGGAGAAGTCTGGCCGGAATTCAGAATCCTGCACGGACTTGACATTTTAAATAAATTGAAAAAGAAAGTCATTATATCGGGTGGCTGGGCCTGGCATTTTATGTCAGAAGATGGGCATACAGAATATAAACATGCCCATGATCACAAGGATATTGATGTCTTTGTAAAAAAAGAAAATGCAGCAGAAGCTGTGATGATCCTTCAGCAGGAGGGATTTCAGAAGGTATGGACCCGGTATGATCATCTGCAGAGTGAAGAAAATTTCCGTAGATACGAAAAAACAATAGAACCGGAAAACGGAAGATCTCACAGGATTACCATAGACTTTTTTGAAAGAAATGATCTGGAAACTATTGAGATCAATGGTTTTACTGTTGTTAAGCCGGAACTTTTGCTGACATTTTACAGAAACATCCATTCCAGTGATAAATGCTGGGCTGTCATGGCTGCTAAAGAATTATTACAAAAAGACATTGATCCCGTAGGACATCCTGCATTAAGTGCAATGCCAAAATTAAATTAAAAAATGGAAAAACTCATACAAATAACTTCAGGAAGAGGACCTTTGGAATGCCAGTGGGTGACCGCAAAAGTTCTTAAGGTCTTCCTTGAAGAGATAAAAAATAATAAAATAGATTACGAAATCATCCACAGGGAAAATGGTGATGAAAACCTGACCCTGAAATCCGTAACCATTCTTTTAAAAGCAAAAGATTTGACGGAGTTTTTAAAAACCTGGTTGGGAAGTATATGCTGGACCGGGAAAAGCACATTCAGGAAGCTGCACAAAAGAAGCAACTGGTTTATCGGTGTTTTTGAACTGGAAGAGCTTGACCAGATCCATTTCAATGAGAAAGATATTCAGTTTCAGACTACAAGAAGCCAGGGAAGCGGAGGCCAGAATGTGAATAAAGTAAATACAGCCGTTCGGGCGGTTCATTTACCCACGGGGGAAAGCGTATTTGCACAGGATTCACGTTCACAGCCGGAGAATAAGAAGCTGGCTGTTATGAGACTGAAAGAGAAGGTGACCGGACTTTATATCAAACAGCTTGAAAAAAGAATGCAGGATACCTGGAATAACCACCTGCAGGTGCAGAGGGGAAACCCGGTCCGTACATTTTCAGGAACAGATTTTAAAAAGAACCATCAGGATAAATCATTCAAAAAACAAAGAAATATCCTGAAAAAAGAACTTAAAAACAATAGACATGACCTTAACTAAAAGTAAATATTATTTTGAAGCACTGGACAATTATCCATACAATCTTCCAGACTGCCTGGAAGCATTGAACTATGCTCTTTCCTATGACCCTGAAGATGCAGACAGCCTTTGCCTGATGGGTAGAATTTATAGCGAAATGCTCGCCGATTACGAAAAAGCAAAAATTTATTTCGAAGAAGCAATGCAGTGCAATGTCACCAATCTCAATACACCGCAACATTATATAAAATGCCTTCTGGATAATGAAGATCTGGACGAAGCTGAAAAACTGATAAGCTATGCATTAAAAATAAAAGGAATAGACAAAGCAAGAATATTGATACAAAAATCGCTTTTGTATGAAATCGGGTTAGAATATAAAAAAGCTCTGAAACCATTAAAAGATGCAAAAAAGTATAGTTATAACCAGGCAATGTTAGATTTTTTGAAAAACAGAGCCAAGTTTATAAAGAATAAAATGGAGAAAAAGACAGGAAAGAAAGATAAAAATAATTAAATGCTATTTTTATTAAAAATGAGAGGTAATATATCTTTTATCATAAAAAAATCATAACTTTAGTACGGAAAAAACAACGTTATGGATAAAAAATTATTTTTATGGCCGGTATCGGTGGCCGTATTCTTTGCTTTTGGCAAAATGAATGCACAAAATTCGGACCGGCTTATTCAGGATTATTATCAGAAAAGCGGGCAGTTAACCCAGAAAAATGGTACCGGCAGTAAGGCAGGTGTTATTATTCTGAATGAAGACCTTTCTAAAAGCCTGGGGGTAAATATCGTAAATGTTCAGCAGACCTTTGACGGGCTCAGAGTGTATAATGCTTTGGGAAAAGTGATGATCAAAGAAAATAAGGTGATCTCGGAAAAAAATGATTTCAAAAAGAACATTTCTGTTGCCAGTCAGGGAAAAGCTAAAGACCGCTTCTCAGAAGATCTTCTTAAGCAAAAACTGAATCTGGATGAAATTTCCAAGGTAGATTATCTTCCCAATGTCTATTTTGAAAAAAACGGAGTATATATTTTAGCTAAAGAATTGTTTGTTTCAGATAAGAAATCACCCGATGTTTGGCATGTCATTGCTGATGCAGCGACAGGTGAAATTCTTACAAAAGATAATTTAACCCTGAACTGTAATTTTACTCATACAGACAGCCTTGATCATGGATCAGAAGTAAATGCAGAGCAATATTTGGTATCAGAAGAATCGGTTACAGGGGCAATGAATCAGCCTTTGGCAAGTAATCTTTTGGTACCCAGCAATGCTTCTTATAATGTTTTTCCACTGCCTGTAGAAGCACCTACATTTGGGCCACGTGCAATTATTAATAATCCATGGGATATAACGGTATCTCCGCAGGGGTGGCATTCTGACGGAACCAATAATTACACCAATACCAGAGGAAATAATGTTTATGCCTATTCGGATCAGACAAATTCCAACACTGCAGGCTATTCACCAAGTGGCGGAGCTACTTTAAATTTCGATTTCCCATATGCAGAAGGAAGATATATTAATCCTTTTACTCATAGAGATGCTGCCATCACCAATTTGTTCTATATGAATAATAAGATGCATGATGTCTTTTATAAATTCGGGTTTACAGAGTCGGCAAGAAATTATCAGACCAACAATTTCGGAAACGGAGGGATGGGTAATGATGCTGTAAATGCTGAAGCTTTTGACGGAAGTGGCCTGAATAACGCCAATTTCAGTTCGGGATATGAAACCATAATATCGGGTGTAATTTATCTTCAGGCTCCAAGAATGCAGATGTATCTTTGGGACAGGGCACAAACTGCAGCAGATCCAATCTCCAGATATCAGTACAATTCCCCTTCAACAGCAGTAAGCAGGCCAAAGATAATGACCGGAAGCGCATCTTTTGGAACTCTTTTGTTTGACGGGCAGACTGTAACAGGTGACCTTGCCGTTTCGGTACCGGCTGATGCCTGTACCCCGCCTGCAGCCGGAAGCCTTACCGGTAAAATTGCAGTGATAACAAGTGTAACCTGTGAATACGGACTTAAAGTATTAAATGCACAGAATGCAGGGGCAATAGGCGCCATCGTTTACAGACCTTCTACGGATACCCCTGTCAGCATGGGAGGCGGAACCTCAGGAAGCCAGGTAAATATCCCTGCCATTAACATCGGAAAAACAGAAGGATTGTATATGGTAACGGAGCTGGGAAATGGAAACACAATCAATTTGACATTAGGAAATGATTTCAATGGATTCAAACATTCCAGTCTTGATAACGGTATCATAGCCCATGAATATGGACACGGTATCTCAAACCGCTTAACAGGGCAGGGATACAGCTGTCTTTCCGCAACCAACAGTGCAGAACAGATGGGTGAAGGATGGTCTGATTTCTTTGCTTTAATGCTTACGACAAGACCTGGTGATACTTCAGCTTTGGCCAGAGGAATGTCAACATATTCTGCAGACCAGCCAACAACGGGAGTAGGAATCAGGCTTGCCAAATATTCTCCTGATTTTGGTATAAATAATTATACCTATGCAAGGACAAATACAGTTTCCGGATCTCATGCCATAGGATTTATCTGGGCAACCATGCTTTGGGATCTAACGTGGAAATACATAGAGAAATACGGATATAACAGTGATGTACTGGCAAGTACCACTTCCGGAAATGCAAAAGTTCTGCAGCTGGTTGTAGACGGGCTTAAACTACAGGCCTGCAGCCCTACATTCATTGATGGAAGAGATGCCATACTTCAGGCAGATGCTGTAGGAAACAGCGGACTTGACAAATGTATGATCTGGAAAGCATTTGCGAAAAGAGGATTGGGCGTTAATGCTTCAGCCGGAGTAAAGACAGTAGCTAATGATCAGGTAGAAGACTTTACTGTTCCTGCAGAATGTAATGCAGCGTTATCTACTCAGGATCTGAAAGCAGCAGATAATAAATTTATTGTATTCCCCAACCCTACTTATGATGAATTCTTTGTTGGTAATTTAGATGGCTCTTCCCAGGATGTACAGATAAAAATGTTTGATATGTCCGGAAAATTAGTCTTTTCAGATGCCAGAGACCCTCAAACCAAAAAAGCGGTTTCTACCAAAGGATTCCAGAAAGGGGTGTATATGGTTCACATTAAACAGGGTGAAAAAATTCAGACTGAAAAACTGATTGTAAGATAAATTGATGAAACATAAAATCATGGAAGAGGCCATTTTTGGTCTCTTTTTTTGTAGCTTTAACTTATGAAGCCTTATATTATCTCCTTCCTGCTCATCATTATTTCATGCAAAAAAGATGATTCAAAACTGACGGTTATTCCAAAAGATCAAGACCTCAATTTAAGATATGAAGTTTTAAATCAATTAATTGATAACGATAGTATATCATTTGAAAAGAACTCTTACCTCCTTGTTAGTACATTAAGAACAGTTTATCTTAATAAGGATGAAAATAATGATGAGCCCAGACCATTGGGATTTGTTCTGGAATACGACTCGGTTTTTTCGGAAAATGATTCTGCCTACTATAAAAATCAGGAAAAAATAGTAGCTGATTTTAGACTTAATAAAACTAAAATTCACGAAAAACTGCGGTATGTAACTGATGAAGAGCTTCATAAACTAGATGAAAATATAAAAAGTGATTTTTGGACTGAGTTTAATAAAAAATTTGGAAGTACCTGCATTCGAAGTTTCTCAGTGCCTTTCTTTAATAAAGATAAAACAATGTGTATTGTACAAAGCTCAACTTCCTGTGGCTATTTAAATGGAAGCGGATATACAGCAGTTTATAAAAAGATCAATGGGAAATGGGTTGAAGTTAAAGCACTTCAGAATTGGATTAGCTAGGATATGAAAATAAATTATACAATAAAAACACTTCAGTTAAAAGAAACTTTCTCAATTGCCTATGGAAATTACGACACGAGAGAAGCCCTGCTGATAGAATTATCTTATTTAAGCTGCAAAGGATACGGCGAATGCGTTGCCATAGATTATTATCAGATTGATCTGAAGAGCTTTATCAGCAGATTAAAAGAAATACAGCCTTTACTTGAAAACCAACCTGTCGTTCATCCGGAAGATTTTTTCCGTTTTCTCTCTGGTCTGGATCTGCATCCATTCCTAGTTTCTGCCTTAGATTGTGCCTATTGGGACTTATTTGGAAAGCTTGAAAATAAAAACTTTACTGAACTGAATAACATTCCTGTGGAAAACCTTGCTCAAAGCTCCATTACCATATCAGTTGGAAATGTAGACGAACAGATCAAAAAGATTGAAAAGAGTAAATGGAATAAATTTAAGGTAAAATGCAAAGGATTAAACAAACAGGATATCAGCAGGCTTTTGCCGTTGAACAGAAATTTAGCGTTGGATTCCAATGCCAGTTTTACAGATGATGACTGTATCTGGCTTCAGGAAAACAGTGAAGTTCAAAAATTTTCATACCTGGAACAGCCGCGGCCGGTGGACCGATATAAAATTTTAAAAAAAGAAGGTTTTGCCAACTGGATGGCAGATGAAGACTGCCAGAATATAGATTCACTGGAAGAATTAATCCCTTATTATAAAAGTGTCAATATAAAGCTCATGAAATGTGGTGGGTTAACTCCTGCATTGGCAATGATCAAAAAGGCAAAAGAATTGAAATATAAAATCATGATTGGCTGTATAACCGAATCTACGGTCGGAATCTCCGCTGCCTGTCTGCTTGCAGGACTTACTGAGTTTGCCGATCTGGACGGCGCCAACCTGATCTCCAATGATTATGCCTCAGGAAATTTTGTAGAGAACGGAAAAATAATCCTGTCCGGGAAACCAGGATTGGGGATTGTTTTAAAATAAACCAGAGAAATTTAAGAGTATAAGCTTTTTATGCACTTATACCCTAAAACTCTTCTAGTTTGCAATGCTGAAACTCCTACTTTTTATTTACAGAGATCAGGTAATCATAAACCATCTGATGCTGATCAGTGCTTAATTTAGCTTTAGGGGCCATTCTGCTTAAAGTTTTAATCCATCCCTGGTCGTCATGTTTGGCAGGATCCGGAAGTTTGTGGCATTTGGCACACGAATTTTCAAAAATAGTTTTACCCTGAACCAGCTTTTCAGATGCAGTGTACTTGGGGCCCGTTACAGCGGTACTTTTAGGTCCGCAGGATACCATGAATGCGGCACCTGCGATCATGCTTACAATTACTTTTTTCATATCCATATCTTGATTGTTTGGTTATTTTTTAGCAGAAACAATATAGTCATATACCCATTGATGCTGCTCGTCCGTAAGTTTTGCCTTAGGTGCCATTGAATTCATAATTCCTACCCATTGTACGGATGTATGTGATGCAGGATCAGGAAGTTTATGGCATCTTCCGCAGGAATTTTCAAAAATTGTTTTTCCCTGCGCTATCTGCTCGGCAGTAGATACGGCTGGTCCTGCAGGTCCTGCTGTAGAGGCTTTTGGGGTACAGGAAGCCAGTAAAATGCAGGTAAACAAGGCAGCAGCGGATATTTTTTTCATGTTTCTTCAATTTTGATTTATAACAAATGTAGGAATTTCCCCCTCCTGTTGATAGAACAGGCTTTAGTTTTAATTTAGAAGAAATAAAATTAATGTCCGTTTGTAGGGGAGTTTGAAGGTTATTTTTATATTTTTGAATCAATGAAATTTTCTACAGAAGAACTCATCGATGGAATACAGTCAGGCAATAAGCGTCTGATCGGAAAAGCTATTACATTAGTTGAAAGCAAAAAAGCCGAGCACAGAAACCAGGCAGAAGAGCTCCTGAAGAAAATCATGCCCTTTACGGGAAATTCTGTAAGAATAGGAATCACTGGAGTTCCCGGTGCAGGAAAGTCCACATTCATTGAAAATTTCGGAAGACTTGCTATTGCTAACGGTAAAAAGGTAGCCGTTCTTGCTATTGATCCAAGTTCTTCGATCAATAAAGGAAGTATTTTGGGTGATAAAACAAGGATGGAGGAACTTGCAAGAGAAGAAAACGCCTTTATCCGTCCTTCCCCCAGCTCAGGTTTTCTGGGAGGCGTTGCCAACACCACTTTTGAAACGATGATGATCTGCGAAGCAGCAGGTTACGATTACATCCTGATCGAAACAGTGGGAGTAGGGCAATCCGAAGTTCTGGTGGCCGATATTACCGATGTATTTTTATTCCTGAAAATTATTGGGGGCGGAGACGAGCTGCAGGGTATTAAACGCGGAATTATGGAGATGGTAGACCTTATCTTCATCAATAAAGTGGATCAGGACAATCTGCAGAAAGCAAAAAATACAAGACTAGAGCTGAAACGAGCGCTGGATTTCATCCCTCCCAAAGAAAAAGGTTGGAAAATTCCGGTATTATTAGGTTCTGCCCTTCATAATGAAGGATTGGGAGAAATTTACAGCACCATTGATGAGTTTATAGACCTTAAAAAGAAGACCGGCCGTTTTAATGAAGTGCGTATCCGACAGGCTGAAAAACGGTTTGAATATTGGGTTCAGGAGTATATTCTCGCGATGATGAAAAGAAGCGATTCCATAGAAGCAGCTTTTATACAGCACAAAAAAAATGCTTCAGAAATGGTTTCTAATCCCAGCACTGAAGCAAAACTGTTCGTTGAAAAATTTTTGTCTAAAGACTAAAGTTTCTCCTTATCTTGGGATTCTTCATTCTTTGAGATATATCCGTCATAGGTAATAGGCTGCCTGTCGTTGCTTCTCATAGAAACAAATGCTTTCCCGCTTTTAAAAACTTCTACAATAATTTCATCAACGTTTCGCTTATCATTAGGTTTGATCCTTAAAACCCAGTTTCCTTTTTTGTTCTGGGATTTGCTGACTGTGAAATCTTTCGAGGTAAAACGGTAGCTGTTATCAGCGGTATTGTATGAAGGATTGAACTGTCTTCCAAAATAGGGAAGAACCACTTCCATCATATTTTTTTTAAGCTCTATAGTATAGTTTTCGCCATCAAGCTGAAGCATTCTTGTAGACGGTGCATTCTGGATAGATCCCATCACATTAATTACTTCATAGTTCATAGGATTTGCATGTTGTGCATGAAAAGTAAATTCTTCAGAACCAACAAGGGTATCAACTGTTTTGGAATCTAATGAAGCCTGTGAGGAACAGCTTTGAAATAAAAAAAGAAATCCAAAAATAAATATAAGTGAAATATACTTTTTCATAACCGTAATAATTGTTAAATTTAAATAGCAAATTGTATGCAAATATATTCCTTCTGAACCATTTTGGAATAAAAATTGTAAATGTTGAATTATTAACACTCAAACAACTATGAAATTTACACATCTATTAGGAATAGGAGCAGTTGCCCTGTCAACTGTAGCTTGTACTACCAACCCTATTACGGGCAGATCTTCATTACAGATTGCCAATAATTCGGAAATTTTGACGATGTCTGCACAAGAATATAAAACGACATTGTCTAAATCTAAGATCATCACAGGAACTGCAGATGCAAAAAGAGTAACGAGTGTAGGAAGCAGAATAAAAAGTGCAGCAGAAAGATATTACCAGAGCATAGGAAGATCCGCAGATCTTGCCAATTATAACTGGGAATTTAATCTTATACAAAGCAGTGAGCTGAATGCATGGTGTATGCCTGGTGGGAAAGTGGCTGTTTATACAGGAATTCTTCCGGTTACAAAAAATGATAACGGTCTTGCGGTAGTAATGGGGCATGAGGTGTCTCACGCTTTGGCAGGACACGGGAATGAAAGAATTTCACAGGCTATGGTAGCACAATATGGTGGCTCTATTTTGGGCGGAACTATTTCCAATTCACAATGGGCCGGTATTTTCGAACAGGTATACCCAATCGGATCACAGGTTGCCCTGTTGAAGTATGGAAGAAACCAGGAGTCGGAAGCAGATCAGATGGGGCTTTATCTTATGTCTATGGCAGGATACGATCCTAGAGAAGCAATCCCTTTCTGGAACAGAATGGAAGCGGCATCATCTGGAGCAAGACAGCCTGAATTCCTTTCTACCCACCCGAATCCGGAAACAAGGATATCCGATATCAATAAAAACCTTCCGAAAGCTTTGGAATATTATAAAGCTGCAGGAGGAAAGATATAATTATTCAGAAATTTAATCTTGTATAAAGCCTTATTTAATTTTTCACTAAATTGGGTAAGGCTTTTTTCAATATAACCACTTAAACACAATATTTATGAAAAGTTTATCAATTACCGGACTTATACTGCTTGCTGTTTCGGCATTGCTTTTTTATCTGACCACTGACTTTACGGTAGGAGGAATTACCATCTCACATATGATGGGAGTAATGGCCGGAGTGGGAATTGGTCTTATTATTGGCGGAATGGTAGGGTATGTAAGTAAGGGGAGTGCCATTAAGGCTGAAGAGAAAAAAAGAGAATTTAAAAGGCTGCAGCAAGAAAAAGAAGAGCTTGAAAAACAGGCGGCGGAAATTGCCAGACGCGAAGCAGAACTTCAAAAAAATCAAAACCCTCAAATTTAGAATTTTGAGGGTTTTTCTATAGTGTTATTTTCAAATTATTTAAACTTATAGCCTACTCCTACTAAAAATAGGTTAGGTCTGTTGTCATATCTGATTTCTGAACCGGAAACCTTATTGATGAAATTTCTTTCGTCTTTACTGAACGCACCCTCATATCGGGCATTGATGATCAGTTTTTTAATTTCAAGCTGAGCACCGAACTGGTATCCTACTGTGAAATCATTTTTAACATTTTCCTTGAAGTCGTTGTAAGTATTGTCCTTGCTCAGATTATAGCTGGCAACAGGTCCTACAAAAACACCAAGCATATCTCCTAAAAGATTATAGCCTAACAAAACAGGCATATCAAGACGGTTGCTTTTTACATCAAAAGTAGTATTTTCCGTAGTGAATTCATTTTTGAAATGCGTGTAGTACAATTCAGGCATTACGTATAATGAACCTGGAAGACCCACTTTTAGTGAAAGCCCTACATTAAAACCTGCATTGTTCTTTCCTGTTCCTTCAATCGCTTCATTTACCGTTCCTTTAATGTTTTTCCAGGAAGGAGAGCCTGTCGGGAATATTAGGTTAGCTTTTCCTGCCAGAGAAATCTGTGCAGAAGCGAACATTGAAAACCCGATTAATGCTATACTAAGTACCTTTTTCATTATCATCTATTTTAGTGATTGTATTTTCAATCGTTTTATTATTTTCAAGTAAATATTCTCTCAGTTCTTTAAACAATTCTGAAGAATAAACGAAGTCAATAAGATTTTTATTGCCTGCAGTGATCAGAATATCCTTATTTCCTTCCCATTCTTTAATTCCTAACCTCAGGTAGACAATTTTCTCACCAATGGTCATCACCGAATTCATATCGTGGGTGTTGATGATGGTTGTTGTGTTGTATTCTTTGGTGATTTCAAGAAGAAGATCATCAATTACATTGGAAGTATAAGGATCCAGACCGGAATTCGGTTCATCACAGAAAAGATACTTCGGATTATTCACAATAGCTCTTGCAATGGCAACACGTTTCTGCATTCCCCCGGAAATCTCAGAAGGAAATTTTCTGCCTGCTTTATCAAGATGTACCCTGCCTATTACCTCAAATACCCTTTTCTTTTTCTCTCTGAAAGTAAGGTTGGTAAACATATCCAGCGGGAACATAATGTTTTCTTCCACCGTAAGGGAATCAAAAAGTGCACTGCCCTGGAATACCGTTCCGATCTCAGAGCGGAGGTGCTGTTTTTCGTCCCTGGTCATAGTATTAATATCCCTTCCGTCAAAAAGGATCTCTCCTGATGAAGGCTGATACACATTCAGTAAACTTTTCAGGAAAACCGTTTTTCCGGATCCACTCTGCCCAATGATCAGGTTTACCTTTCCCTTATCAAATGAGGTTGAAATTCCCTTAAGTACTTCAACTTCATCAAAACTCTTCTTAAGATCTTTTACCTCAATCATCAGCTTAATATTAATTGGGTTAAAATTAATTCCGAAATGATAATAAATACCATAGTCCACACTACGGCCTGTGTACTGGCTCTACCCACTTCCAGCGATCCTCCTTTTACGTTATACCCGAAATAAGAAGGAACTGTGGCAATAATAAAAGCAAATACTGTAGTCTTTATAAATGCGTAATACACGAATAAGTTCGGCATATACATCTGAATACCTACAATATAGTCATTCTCCGTCCAGTTGCCCGTGAGGATACCCGCCAGGTATCCGCCGCCGATACCGAATACGATACTGATGGCAATAAGCAGGGGATTGAAAATGACGCAGGCTATGATTTTAGGAAATATCAGGAAATTGGGAGAATTCACCCCCATAATGTCCAATGCGTCGATTTGTTCGGAAACCCTCATGGTTCCTATACTTGATGCGATATATGATCCTACTTTACCTGCAAGGATAAGGCTGATGATGGTTGGCGAGAATTCCAGAACCAAAACCGCTTTTGTAGCATATCCCACAAAAGAAGGTGGAATAGGAAAAGAGGAAGAATCAAAGTTATTGAACATCTGGATCGCCACTACAGCTCCCACAAATATGGAAGTGAAGATCACCAACCCAAAAGAATTGACACCAAGATCATTGATTTCTCTCATGAACAGCTTCCAAAAAACCCTCATTTTCTGGGGCTTCTGCAAGGATTTACCTAGAAGGATAATGTATTCTCCTACTGCTGTGAAAAACTTTTTTAACATGCTGCTAAATTAGACTTTTTTTATTTAATTAAGGTTAAGGCTCAGTGGAATGCCTGATGTTTATTTAACCTTAGAAGCAAATATGATTCCTCAATCATCTTCTTTACCTTTTGTTTGCTTTATTTTGCATTTTTATCGCCGCCGACAACCAGGAAAAAGGTCTTTAAAATAATAACCAGATCCAGAACAAAGCTCCAGTTTCTTACATAGAATGTGTCTGCAAGGATACGTTTCTTCATTTCTACCTCTACATCTCCATAATCCCCGCGAAGGCCGCTTACCTGGGCAAGTCCCGTGATTCCCGGTGATACCATGCTTCTTAAACTGTACCTTCCGATCTTAGGCTTATAAAAATTGTCGACGGCCAGCATATGCGGCCGGGGACCTACGATAGACATTTCGCCTTTCAGAACATTGATGAATTGAGGAAGCTCATCGAGGCTGGTTTTTCTTAGGAATTTTCCAACTTTTGTGATCCGGGCATCATTTTCCGCTGTAGTTTTTGTTGCTGATTCATTATTAACGATCATCGTTCTGAATTTCAGGCATGAAAATACTTCTTCATGGAAGCCGTATCTCTTTTGAACAAAGAAAACGGGCCCTTTCGAAGTTGTTTTTATTAACAAGGCAATAAGGGGAAACAGCCACGAGCATACTAAAACTAATATGGTGATAGAAAAAACGATATCAAAGCTCCTTTTAACCAGGAAATTAGAATAATAATCCAGAGGATATTTTGCCTGGCTGAGAACCGGCTGTGTCTGAATATATCCCAGGTCATACAGAAAAAAGTCGCTTTGTGTAATGCTGGGAATCAATGAGACATGAACTTTATTGTCTTCGGCAAGACGGAAGATCTCAGTTTCTATACTTTCAGTAAAATGGTTTTCTGTGGATAAAAACAAGGTATGGATCCCGTTTTTCTTCCAAAAGCCAACCAGCTCATTCGGGCTGATCTCGGATTTATCATATTCAAATATTTTGTATCCGTAATCCTTCCTGTCTTTGAATATAGTCTTTAGAATCTCTGTAGATCCCGTTTCTCCCAGAAACATTACATTTCTATAATTGATCCCCAGTGAACGGAAATATTTTATAGTAAAATAAATAACCGATTTGGAAAGGAAAATAAAGAAAAAAAGGTAAAACGAAAGCCAGTAAATATCCGAATTGAAAAATACATTTTTACTCACTTTCCCAATAAGCAGAACGCCGAATATAAAGGTGAGGAAATGAATGAGGAGACGTTCCAGAAACAGGGTATAGGTAAGATTCCTCTGAACATTATAAATTTTTGTCCTGCCACTCAGCAGCATCCAGAACAAAAACAGCAATATCAGGGAAAAAATATTCTGATACCAGGTTTCTTCATGGTATTTTAAATGTTCGTTCCGGCTTATAAAAAAGAATATAAAAATAGATGCAATAACCAAAAGGTCAAGCAAAATAATAATCGATTTCAGGTATCTAGAGTATCGAATTCTCTGCATCTATCAGTGTTATAACGGATACGAAGAGCTAATGTACATAATTTTTGCGGTATATTCCGGGATTCTATGAATATTATAAACTTTTACCCTGCTACTTATATATTTGAGGCAAAAAAATGATCATATGAATAAAAAATATACTGATCCGGCATTTCTTTGAACTTAAAAATGGTCTATGGGATATTCAGGTATTTATGGGTCTGAACTGAAGCCTGCCATTCCGGATGGGCCAAAATAAAATCAGTGATTTTTGGATACATTTCATCGCGCTTGCTCCATTCGCTCTGCATATACAGTTTACAGCTTGCAGAAACTTTTGCCGCCTGCTCCTGTGCAAAGGTAAAATCATGCTGATTGAATATGATCACCTTAAGCTCGCTTGCTTTCTGATAGATTTCTTCTTTCGGAAGTCCTGTCTTTTTAGGTGAAAGGGTAATCCAATCGATCTGTCCACTCATCGGATAGGCTCCTGAGGTTTCAATATGGATGGTGCATCCCAGTTCTTTTAATTTTCCTGTCAGGATATCAAGATTCCACATCAATGGTTCTCCTCCTGTTAAAACAATAGTCTTACAGTGTTTTGCTGCAGTTTCGGCAATTTCCTCTGCATTCATCAGCGGATGTAAGTTGGGATCCCAGCTTTCTTTTACATCGCACCAGTGGCAGCCCACATCGCAGCCTCCCAATCTGATGAAATAGGATGCTTTTCCGGTGTGTGCGCCTTCTCCCTGTAAAGTGTAAAAATGCTCCATCACAGGGAGCATTTTACCTTCTTTTAATAAAATATCTTCTTCTTTGTTCATTTTAAAATTAGTCGTTATAGACCGAAGTTTTGTATGCGATGATGGTATTTTTCATCAGCATGGCTCTGGTCATTGGGCCTACTCCTCCGGGTACCGGTGTAATCCAGCTTGCTTTGGCTGCACAGCTGTCAAAATCCACATCGCCGGCAAGGTAATAGCCTTTTGGTGAGTCATCATCTACTCTTGTAATTCCTACATCTACGATTACTGCTCCGTCTTTGATCATATCTCCTTTTAAGAAGTGTGGATCACCTAAAGCGGTAATAACGATATCTGCTTTTTTAGTATATTCTTCGATATCTTTGGTGTAAGAGTGTGTCAAAGTTACGGTAGAGTTCCCCGGGAAGTCTTTTCTTCCCATCAGGATGCTCATAGGTCTTCCTACGATCTTGCTTCTTCCGATAATCACACAGTCTTTTCCTTTGGTTTCAATATTGTATCTTTCCAGCAGGGTCAAAATTCCGAAAGGAGTAGCAGGAAGGAAAGTATCCATTTCCAAAGCCATTTTTCCGAAATTTTCGGGATGGAAACCATCTACATCTTTTCTTGGATCAATAGCCATAATGATTTTTTCCTGATCGATCTGATCCGGTAAAGGAAGCTGAACGATGAAACCGTCTACTTCTTTGGATTTGTTCAGTTCGTCAATTTTTTCCAGCAGTTCAGATTCGGAAACAGTGCTTGGGAATTTTAAAAGGGAAGAACGGAATCCTACTTCTTCACAGTCTTTTACTTTGCTGTTCACATAGGCTTTGCTTGCTCCGTTATTTCCTACAAGAATAGCTACCAGATGCGGTGCTCTTTTCTTGCCTTCAAGGATTTTTTCCACTTCAGCCTTGATCTCTGCTTTTATTTCTTTGGACACTTTAAGCCCGTCAAGAATTTCTGCCATTTTTACTTTTTTACTTTTATTTAGATTTTATTGAATACAACAATATCCTGAAATTCATCTGCGCCTTCCTTTTCTACATCGGTTCTCCAGAATCCTCCTTTTATGGTGGTTACTTTTAATCCGGCTTCGGCTGCCATCTGATTCAGCAAAGGAATACTTACGGCAATATTGGCTGCGGTCACCTTATCGTCCATCAGCCTGTAACCTTCGTACTGATGGGGAAACGGCATGGTGCCGAATTCCCTCCTGGTTTCATCATACAGAAAAAATGTTGCCAGGCACTGGCCGTCACCTTTTAAAACCCTGCTGATTTCGCCAAGGTATCTTTTGATCTCAGGTATCTGCATATGAGTAAACACCGAGAACAGAAATACTTTATCAAATTTTGCATCCTCATACGGAAATGTAAAATCCTCTGCTTTCTGGCTGAACGTATTGTACAGGTCATTGTAAATCGGGGTGAATTTGAATTTAAAATTCGGGTGATTTTTGCCGATGTATTTATTGCACCAATTAATGCCTTTTTCCACCGCATCAAAACCGTCATAGGTCCCTTTGTCCAGAACTTCTGTAAGAGCTATTGCCGTTCTTCCGATCCCGCATCCCACATCCAGAACATGATCTGTATTTTGCAGTCCGATATATTTTTTAAGGGCATTTACCTGCCGGATACCATGAGGAATGAAATCGCTGCCGCCTACATAAATATCTCCTTTTTTAGGCTCGTTTTTGGATCTTTTTCCGGTAAGCCCGTCGTAGAGGTCTATCGGGAAATAATAGATCTTTCTCCCTAAAAGCCTCAGGCTGGGAGGAAGTTTATAATAATATGACCTTAATGCGGACATCTGCTATTTATTTCCTTTATAGTAATTGATCAGTCCATTCGTAGAGCTATCGTGAGAACTGATGGTTTCACCGTTTTCAAGTTCCGGAAGGATTTTATTGGCTAAAACTTTTCCCAATTCCACTCCGAACTGGTCGAAGCTGAAAATATTCCAGATCACTCCCTGAACGAAGATCTTATGTTCGTATAATGCGATTAATTGTCCTAATGAAAAAGGAGTTAATTCGTTGAATAATATAGAGTTGGTAGGCGTGTTCCCGTGGAAGACTTTGTAATTTAAAAGTCTGTCGATCTCTTCATCGCTTTTTCCTTCATTTCTTAATTCCTGCTCTACTTCTTCTTCAGATTTTCCGAAGGCAAGTGCTTCAGTCTGGGCAAAAAAGTTAGCTAAAAGTTTCGGTTGGTGATCAGAAACTGCATTGCTGCTTTTTACATAAGCGATAAAATCTGCAGGAATAAGCTCGGTTCCCTGGTGGATAAGCTGGTAGAATGCATGCTGCCCGTTTGTTCCCGGCTCACCCCAGATGATAGGGCCTGTTTCATATTCTACGAATTCACCGTTTCTGTCAACGCATTTTCCGTTACTTTCCATGTCTCCCTGCTGAAGATAGGCTGCAAACCTGTCCAGGTATTGTGAATAAGGAAGGATTGCATAGGTAGTTGCAGCATAGAAATTACGGTACCAGATTCCTAAAAGTCCCATTAAAACTGGGATGTTTTCAGAAAAATCTGCCGTCTGGAAATGCTGATCGGTGTCGTGGGCACCTTTTAAAAGCTGCTCAAAATTCTCATAGCCTACTGCCAGAACAATGCTCAGGCCGATAGCGCTCCAGAGTGAGTATCTTCCTCCAACCCAGTCCCAGAATTCAAAGATGTTTTCTTCTGCAATACCGAATTGTTTAACTGCGTCAACGTTAGTGGATAAGGCTACGAAATGTTTGGCCACATCTTCTTCTTTTCCTGCTTTCAGGAACCAGTCTTTTGCCGAATTGGCATTGGTCATGGTTTCCTGGGTAGTAAAGGTTTTGGAAGCAATGATGAATAATGTAGTTTCAGGATTAAGGGTTTTAACCGTTTCAGCAATGTGATTTCCATCAACATTTGAAACGAAATGAACATTTAATCTTGTTTTAAAATGCTTTAAAGCTGAACACACCATTACCGGTCCAAGATCTGAACCTCCGATCCCGATATTGACCACATCGGTAATTTCTTTTCCGCTGAAGCCTTTATGTTCTCCTGAAATAATTTTTTCAGAGAAAGCTTTCATATGGTCAAGAACTCTTTTGATCTGGGGTTTTATATTTTCACCGTCCACGATGATCTCTTTATCCGAAAAATCCCTTAAAGCTGTATGTAAAACTGCTCTTCCTTCTGTTTCATTGATTTTATCACCGGAAAACATTTTAGAGATAGCCTCTTTCAGCTGGCACTCATTGGCCAGATTAAGCAACAGCTCTTTTGTTCTTGAATCAATCAGGTTTTTAGAATAATCAAAAAGAAAGTTGTCTTTCTGTAGAGAAAATTCATTAAAACGATTCGGATTGTACTGGAAAAGACTTCTCATATCAAAGTCGTTGCCTGCAAAATGTTCGTCAAGAGCTTTCCAGCTGCTGGTATGTATAGGATTTATTTTTGATAGCATATTTTTAGAATTATATTGATTCAGAAGATGACAGCGGATCAGAAAAATTCAAAATCCATATCATTTTATTTCTGATCTGCAAATTTAAGGAAAAATAAAACCTCAGATAAATTTGAACGTGATAAATAACAATTTTTTAAAAAAGAAACCCCAGATCAGGTCTGAGATTTAATGGGTCTTGTTGTTGGAAAACAGCTGAGAACATTATTCATCTGTTTCATTCAGGATATTTTCAAGGTGTTTTGCGTTTCTTTCGTACATATATAAAAACCTCCTAAAAAAGGAGGTCTGTAAAATCTAAAATTATGATGATAACCAATTGGTTAGGAATTTTTTTCTATTCTGAAATTTTTGTATGTTCCGGTTTTGCCGGTTTTCTTTTTCTTAAAAAATATATGATGACCATTAAAATTAGTAGAAGTGGCCATACGGTAATCAGTCCTATGCCCATCTTCTGGATCAGGTAAAATCCTTCTACAAAAGCATTTTTGGCATCATAGATAAAATTGAATTTATATTTATGATCAATATTCCGGGTATTGGTTACTGCAATTTCTGCAATACGAAGCTTAGGCTCCTTGATGTAAATATCTACGGTACTGTATTTTATATTGTCAGTAGTATCCATGTTAGCAAGTTGCTGCAAATTGCCTTCTGCCATATTATCATTGTCAAGCTTTACTTTGTCCTTATTGGTTTTCAGCTGGCTGATATTTTCACTGGTCTTTTTTATTCTTTTTCCTTCCATTTCTGCATACTTGATGTCTGAGGTTACATCTTCAGCATTGATATTCCTGAAATTCAGAAAAAGCTTTTTATCATTGATCAGGGTAAGGAGTTCCCCTAATTTTTCTGTAGGAACCCGTACCTGCATTGCATTTTCGGTCTGGTATTTTTTAATCAGCATCGCCTCATCACCGGAAGTATTGTAAGTGTCCTCCGAAATTACATTGCTCTGGAGATTGCTGTGCGTTACAAATCCTCCCAAATCCTGAACCGTTTTTTCAATAGAAATTGTTGCTTCATAAACATCTTTTACCTCCATGTTCACATCAGCCGTTTTTATGAACTGTTTGTCTTTTACGGTCATACTGGCTGCGGATGATACACTGTCTGAGATAGCAACAGCTACAGAATCCGTACTACCGTAATCTGCCCTTTCGGTAGTACCTATCTCACCTTTTTTACATGAATAGATTCCTAATAAAAGAACTGCTGACAGGGATAGTTTAATGTAAGTCGTTTTCATAGTGTAGATTTTTGTGGGTTTCTTTAAGTCAAAGTTCCTGCAGGATTCTTTGTAATATTTGAAAATCAGGCGTAAAAAGTTTGTAAAGAAATATTTCAGTTTTAATAATCTGTAAATGTGTATTTTGTAAAATAGACAGGGGTGGGATGACTTGTTTTCGGAGCAATTTTTGCTTAACTTTTACAAACCAATCCCACAAACATTACTATGTCAAATACCTTTTCCAAAATCAGAAACGCAATAGAATTATTCAGATCCATAGATTTTGATCAGCTGAGTGCTATTTCTCAAAAAGTTGATCTGCCGAAACTGATGCAGAATTTTTCCAAACTTGATGACAGGCAGCTGAACGGAATGATGAAAATGCTTGATCCCAATAAGAAAAAGCGAGAACTGCCCCCTATTGATGGTGATTTTTATGATATCTACCATACTTTGACCCCGGAACAGCGGGAAATACAGCTGAAGGTGAGGGCCTTTATGGAAAAAGAAGTAAAACCTTTGGTGAATCATTACTGGCTCAGAGACGAATTTCCTTTTGAACTGATTCCGAAATTCCAGAAACTGAATATCTGTGGAGTAACTTATGAAGGATATGGCTGTCCCGGTATGCCTTTTCTGATGGAAGGAGTCATTGCTATGGAAATGGCACGAATTGATGCGTCTATAGCTACATTTTTCGGAGTACAATCCGGTCTTGCCATGGGATCTATCTATATCTGTGGGTCAGAAGAGCAGAAGCAAAAATGGCTTCCCCAGATGCAGAAATTTGAAAAGATCGGAGCTTTCGGGCTTACAGAGCCTGAAGTTGGATCTGGAGCGGCAGGCGGCTTAACCGTAACCTGTAAGAAAACACCGGAAGGCTGGATCCTGAACGGACAGAAAAAATGGATCGGAAACGCAACATTTGCCGACCTGGTCATTATCTGGGCCAGAGACCTGGATAGCGGGGAAGTAAAAGGATTTATTGTAGAAAAAGATAATCCCGGTTATTCCGTTGAAAAAATCAAGGGAAAAATGGCATTGAGAATCGTTCAGAACGGACTGATTACGCTAAAAGACTGTCTGGTGACCGAAGAAAACCGTTTACAGAATGCCAATTCCTTTAAAGATACCGGAAAAGTTCTGCGTATGACCAGGGCAGGAGTGGCCTGGATGGCTACAGGCTGTGCAAGAGGAGCTTATGAGAGTGCTTTACAATATACCAGAACCAGGGAACAGTTTGGAAAACCTATTGCCTCTTTCCAGATGATCCAGGGGCATCTGGTGGAAATGCTTTCCAACCTTACTGCTATGCAGACGATGGTCTTCCGGCTTTCGGAGATGCAGGATGAAGGAATTTTGAAAGATGAGCATGCTTCGCTGGCCAAAGTTTTCTGTACCTTGAGAACTAGGGATATCGTGTCCAGAGCCAGAGAGGTAATGGGTGGTAATGGTATTCTGCTCGAATATGATGTGGCAAGATTTGTAGCTGATGCCGAAGCTATTTATTCATACGAAGGCACAAAAGAGATCAATTCCCTGATTGTGGGAAGATCCATAACGGGATTCAGTGCATTTGTATAAAAGGTAGCAGGTTGCAGATGGCAGGTGTTAGGTGACGTGCGCTGCACTACCTGCAACCTGCTACCTATCATCTAAAACCTTTAACTGATTAAAGCTTTGTACTTTTCCCGATTATCAATAATCATCCAAAGATTAATCAGGAACAGAACTCCTGCTATGGACATTCCCATGGTAGATTTGTCTATTGTGAACACATGAAGTACAATTCCCACCATTACAGGTAAAATAACAATGGCTCCTAATGCTCTTGTTTTTGGGAAAATAAATAATAACCCGCCAACAACCTCTACGATTCCAACCAGGGGCATCAGCCAGTGAATTTCTCCAAACGCTGCAAAAAGTTTCATTTGCTCAGGCGTTGGTTTTTCCATTGGCATATAATTAAAAAATTTATTTAATCCGGCATTGATAAACATAAGACCGAAAAGCAGGGCAAAGATAAATTTAACGATTTTCATAATTGTTGATTTTACATCAAATGTACTATAAAAATAGTATTGATTGAATTATTTGCAGATAATTTTGTTGATATTTTTGGTTATCATATGATTTCATAGGTTTTTCTGTTATGAATTACATAACGTATTATGCTGCAAAATCTTCAAAAATTGAATCGTGAAAGTTTAAGATGATGAATGGGAACTGATAAAAATTATTCAAATGTATTTCATTACTAATTGCTTATTACCCATTACTGACTGATCAGTCCATTTCCTTAATGGTAATATTCTTGGAAATTTTATAGCTTTTCTTCTTTTTATCAGGTTTTTCCTCTTCACCGAGCAGTTTACCCCATGGTTTTAAACCATCTACTCTTTCGAAAATAATTTTAATGATGGCAATAGCCGGAATACATAGAAACATACCTGCAATTCCCCAAAGATGTTCTCCTAAAATAATACCGATAAAAGAAAATAAAGCATTAATCTTCACTTTTGAGCCTACAACAAACGGCAGCACAATATTTCCGTCAATAATATGTACGCCAATATACCCGATAGCTACATAGATGCAGGTGGAAGGTGTGCCGGTTGCAAAAGCAATAAAACATGATATTAGAAGGGAAATACAGATTCCCAGGTAAGGGATTACATTGAGCAAACCTGTAAGAACAGCCAGAAGTATGGCGTACTTTACCCCAAGAACGGTAAGGAGGATGGAGCAAAGAACGGATACAATCAGAACCTGCAGGCAAAGTCCGAAAATATATTTCTTCGTCATCACCCGGATTTCGGTAACCACTTCCTGTACACTTGCCTTATGTTTTTCATTAAAAACAGTTACAATGAAGTTATTGAGAACTCTTCTGTAGTTCAGGATAAAAATAAAAAACAGCGTAAAAAATACAATGAAGCCAAAACCGCTCGAAAATATTCCGAAAGTAAAGCCAAGGATTACTCCTGAAGAGGATAGTAATTTATTGAGCCCCTGATTAATATAATCAAGCTGTTCATCTATTTTCACATTGAATGTTTTCGAGATCCAATGCTGTAGATTGCTGAAAACAGTGGTCATCTGCTCCCTGAGATGGGGAAGATCTTTACTGAAATCGGAAAGCTGTGACCCGAAAAAATAGATAAGCCCCGATAAAATGGCCAGCATGATGAATACTGAAGTCATTGTAGATATAGACCTTGGAAATCTCAGTCTTCTTTCCATAAAAGTGGCAGCAGGCAGAAACAGCATTGCCATTAAAAAGGCCAGGAAAAAAGGAGCTAAGATGCTCTGTCCAAGCGCCAGAAGATATCCCAAGCCAATGATGGAAATTACTACAAGCGTTAGATTAACAAGAAAAGGGAGTCTAAGAAAATTCATATTTTTTTCAAATCTGTTGTATAAAAATAAGAAAACCCTTCCATTTGAAAGGTCTTTTTGGTTTAATTAACATAATTCTTTTAACAAAACAAATGCCGTAACCCAGCGGTGTGGTATATGTTTCTTAATAATTGTAATTACTGAAACCTATAGATTGAATTAAATATAAAAAAACGCGTCCCAAAAATCTGAGACGCGTTTGCTTATTGAGAGTTGATATGTTATTATTTTTCGATGGCAAAGTCGATGACCTCTTCCATTCTGTTTACATAATGTACCGTCAGGTTTTTCAGATAATCCTTTTTAATCTCCTCCACATCTTTTCTGTTGGCTTCGCATAGAATTACTTCTTTGATTCCTGCTCTGGTAGCAGCTAGAAGCTTTTCCTTGATCCCGCCTACAGGCAATACTTTTCCTCTTAAAGTTATTTCTCCCGTCATCGCAAGATGAGGTTTTACTTTTTTATTCTTAAATGATGAAACCATTGAGGTCAGCATGGCAATACCGGCCGACGGTCCATCTTTTGGTGTTGCCCCCTCCGGAACGTGGACGTGGATGTTTTTCTTTTCAATATCTTCCTGGCTGATTCCCAGTTCGTCATGCTTTGCTTTAATATATTCTAATGCAATGGTGGCAGATTCTTTCATTACAGTCCCCAGGTTTCCGGTCATCGTAAGGCTTCCTTTTCCGTTGCTTAAGATGCTTTCAATATATAAAATGTCTCCCCCCACGCTGGTCCAGGCCAACCCTGTTACAACTCCGGGAACTCCGGTAATTTCAGAGAGACTTTTCGGTCTTGGAACCCCAAGAATCTCATCTATTTTTTCAATGGTGATCTTCGGATCGTATTCTTTCATTAAAGCAGTCTGAAGAGCAACCCATCTTGCAATGGAAGCAATCCTTTTTTCCAGCGTTCTTACTCCGCTTTCTGAAGTGTGTGCTTCAATTATATGCTTAAGTTCAGGGTTTCCTAGCTTAAACGATTTTGTATCCAGGCCGTTTTCTTCCTGCTGTTTTTTAATAAGGTGCCTTTTTGCGATTTCCGTTTTTTCCTCCATGGTATATCCGGCAATCTGAATGATCTCCGTTCTGTCCAGAAGAGGAGTCTGGATCGTGGAAAGTGAATTGGCGGTTGCAATAAACATTACTTTAGACAAGTCATAACCCATTTCCAGGAAATTATCATAAAAAGCTTTATTCTGCTCAGGATCAAGAACTTCTAAAAGAGCGGAGCTTGGATCACCGTGAAGTCCTTGCCCGATCTTGTCGATTTCATCAAGCACGATCACAGGATTGGAAGTGCCGGACTTCTTAATAGACTGCAGGATTCTCCCGGCCATTGCGCCAATATACGTTTTTCTGTGTCCGCGGATTTCACTTTCGTCATGAAGTCCGCCAAGAGATAATCTTACATATTTTCTTCCCAGTGCATCAGCTACAGATTTTCCTAAAGAAGTTTTTCCCACTCCCGGAGGCCCTACAAGCAATAGAATAGGGGATTTCATGTTGTTTTTTAATTTTAAAACAGCCATGTGTTCAAGAATTCTTTTTTTGATGTCTTCAAGTCCGAAATGAGCCTTATCTAATATTTTTTCAGCTTTGGCAATATCAAAGACATCTTTTGTATAGGTTTCCCACGGAAGATCTGTAAAGAAATCGAGATAATTTCTCTGAACATTGTAATCCGGAGCATTGGGATTCTGGCGCTGCAGCCTGTTGATCTCTTTCTGGAAATGATCTTCCACTTCCTGGCTCCATTTTTTCGTTTTTGCTTTATTGATAAGATCCTCCACATCACTTTCCGGACCGCCTCCAAGCTCATCCTGGATAGTTCTGATCTGCTGGTTCAGGAAGTATTCTCTCTGCTGCTTATCAAGGTCTTTTGAAGTTTTCTGGTGAATCTGGTTTCTTAGTTCCAGTTTTCTGAAATCTTCATGCATCATTTCATAGCACTTGTTGGCCCGTTCCATAAGGCTTTTCTCTTCAAGCAGCTTTTGCTTTGCCGGCGAAGGGAAACTGGCATTGGTACAGATGAAATTCAAAAGATCATCATTATTGTTGATATTCTTGATCGCAAAATTCGCTGCATTGGGAATATTAGGGTCAAGCTCAATGATTTTCAAAGCTAATTCTTTGATATTTTCAAGCAAAGCTTCATATTCTTCCTTATTTTTTGGCTGCGAATCTTTTAGTTTGCTGATCTCCGCTTTAAAATAAGGCTGGCTTTCTACGATCTTTTTTATCTTAAATCTGTGGAAACCTTTGGTAATAGCAGTAATATTGCCTTCAGGAAGCTTAATGATCTTGATGATCTTGGCAAGCGTACCGGTCTGGTACATATCTTTCTCGCCCGGCTGTTCCAGATCTGAATTTTTCTGGCTTACGATTCCTATGAAATCGCCATTTTTCTGTGCCTCTTCAAGAAGCTGTATCGATGTTTTTCTTCCGGCAGTAATGGGAATTACCACGTTAGGAAACATGACCATATTTCTTACAGGTAGTATAGGGAATATTCTCTGTTCGGAATTCTTATCGGTTTCCGAAAAGTCTGAAAGATTGATCTCTTCCGCTACAATGTCAAATCCATCGCCGATCATTTCCTCTAAACTCATATCTTCAAATTCTGTCATACTTATATAAAATGACAAATTGTCATTTTCGTTTTAAATCGTTAAAATGAAATCTTACAATATGCGCTGAAAACGTGTGGCATATTATAGTTCTCTAAATGGCACAATACCTATGCCATTTGTTTTTTGCTAAAAAATATGGCCAAAATTTCCTTTTTTTAATAATCTTTCATTTTAAAAATTAAAATAAAGAACTTCCGCTTCTCTAATTTCTTAAAAATGTGTATTTTCGCAAACTGATAAAAAACTATAATATATAAAATGGCAATTTTAGGACAGATTAGGAGTAAGCCTTGGCTTTTGATGGGAGTGATTGCATTGGCGCTTTTAGCGTTTTTGGTAAACCCCGATAGTATCGACAAGGTTTTTGGAAAAAATCCTGATGTTTTAGGAAAAGTAAACGGTGAGAAAATCACCCGCGAAGAGTACAATGATCAGCTTTTCGTGCTGCAGCAGCAGGCTGAACAGCAAGGCCGTCCAAAAACGGGACTTGAAGAGCAGGCTTGGCAGTTACTTGTACAATCTAAACTTATCAAGCAGCAGTTTGAAAAATTAGGCTTTGAAATGACAGATGATTATTTCTGGAGTCAAATCCAGTATGATCAGATGTTTGCCCAGAACAAACAGTTCTTTGATGAGAAAGGAAATTTTAAAACTCAAGAGCTTAAAAAAGAAATTGAAACATTAAAGAGCACCAGCCCTGAAGGGTACAACCAGTGGTTGAAAACCAGAAAAACTGTGGAGTACAGATTGATGGCAAGACAGGTGTTTACTAATATTTCTGCAGGGATCACTACGGGTAAGAAAGAAGCTGAAGAGCTGATGAAGCAGAGAGACCAGTTAGCCGATATCGATTTTGTAAAGATCGACTATGCAGCTTACCTTCAGAAAACGAAGATTAATGTGACAACGGCAGACCTTGAAAATTATATCAAGCAACATCCTGTAATGTTTAAAGCTGAACCTAGCAGAAACATAGGAATTGTATATTTCCCTTCTACACCTAGCCCTGCAGATGATGCAGCAACTCAGAAGGAGATCAATAAACTTTTCTCAGCAGGTACGGATGCAAGCGGAGGTACAGAAAACTTCCAGAACACAAAGAACGACTCCATGTTCGTAATGGCCAATTCTGATATGCCTTTTAACAATCAGTATTTATCACCTGCCCAATTGCCTCAGACTATTAAAGGACAGATTACTACTGCAGCTATAGGACAGACTTTCGGACCTTACAAAGAGCAGAATTTCTATGTGGTTTCAAAACTTTTAGATAAAAAGACTTCAGATTCCACATTATCAAGACATATCCTGATTGCTTTCAAAGGAAGCCCTGCAGGAGAAGGAGTGACAAGATCCAAGGAACAGGCTAAAAAACTGGCAGATTCTATCGGTGCTATTGTAAAAGCTACCCCCGCGAGGTTTACAGAGTTCCTGAAACTTTCTAATGACCCTAATTCTGCAGCACAAGGTGGAAGCTTAGGATGGACTACTCCGGAAACACCTTTCGTTCCAGAGTTCCTTACCTATCTTGCAAATAATCCTAAGGGAGCTACAGGAGTGGTAGAAACACAGTTCGGATACCATATCATCAATATTGAAGATAAAAAAGCCGGAGCTATGAGCTATAAGGTAGCTAACCTTGTAAAAGAAGTGAAGCCTTCAGACGCTACAGAAGCTGAATCCGATAAAAAAGCAAGAAGATTCATCCAGCAGGTTCAGGGGAAATCTTTCAACGATTTCGTGAATATTGCTAAAAAAGGAAACTATCAGTTCTCCAATCCTAAAGCAGCCAAAAGATTCGACGGTCAGCTTCAGGGACTTGGTACAGATAAAGACGGAGAAATCCTGGCTTGGGCTTTCGATAAGAAAAGATCAAAAGGAGATACTGAATTCTTTACCGTAGAAGGTACAGGAGATAAAATTGTAGCTTATCTTAACGGAAAACAGGAAGCAGGACTTGCAGATCCTGAATCTGTAAGAGATCAGATTGAAGTGATTGTTAGAAATAAAATGGCAGCGAAACAGATTTCTGATAAAATTGCCGGTGCTAAAGCTTCAAGCTTAGACCAGATTGCTAAAATGTTTGCTTCAACAAAACAGGCTGCTCAGGTTAATATGCTTAACCCTTCAGTAGCAGGGGCTATGGAACCTAAAGTTGCAGGTGCTGCTTTTGGTGTTGCCAAAGGAAAGCTTTCCAACCCTATCGAAGGAGGTACAGGAGTTTATGTTTTGATCAAAAAATCAGAAACTGTCAACAAGCAGCCGGGTGACCTTAAGCAGTTTACAGAATCTATTACCCAGAGAAATGCAGGAATGTTCGGGCAGGCTTGGATGAAGAGTCTTCAGGACAATGCAGATATCAAAGATTACAGAATCGAGATCTGGAACAAGCTGGGAAATCAGCAACAATAAGAAATTAATTTTTACAGATATAAAAGCGGCAGAATTTTCTGCCGCTTTTTGTATTTAACGCAGAACAATAAAGAAAAAGATTAATTTAAAATGTATTATATTTGCTCATTAGAAAAAATTTAGCAAGTGAAGTTGAGTAAAGAATTAAAAGCTGGTGTGATTGCACTTTTAGCTATTGTAGGCTTTGTCCTGTTGTTTCAATTCATGAAAGGCAGAAGTCTTTTTACTACTGATAATATATTTTATGCAAAATACGATAATGTGGAGGGGCTCGCGCAGTCATCCGCAGTTTCCATCAATGGTCTGAAAGTAGGGCAGGTTGATAAGATCATTCCCAAAACAGCCAAAGACGGAAAGATCAGTTTTGTGGTAAAAATTACAGTGGACGACAAATTTGAGTTTTCCAAAAATTCAACCCTTGAAATCTTTGAACCCGGCCTGATGTCAGGAAAAGAAATGAGAGTAAACCTTGTGTATGGAGGTCCTACTGCAAAAGATGGAGATACATTACAGGGTGCTTTTAAACTGGGAACTTTGGGAAGCCTTTCCTCTCAGGTAGGTCCGGTTAAAGATCAGCTGCAAACTGTTTTACACCGTGTAGACTCACTGATGGCCAATGCCAATCAATTGGTAGACGGGCAAAACAGAGCGGAGATCAAAGCATTGTTGGCCAATCTTAACAAAACAGTAGGTGCTTTACAAACGACAGCAGGAAGCGTAAATACCCTTGTAGGACATAACGATCCTAAATTACAAAAAGTACTTGATGACGCCAGTCTTACCATGCAGAGCGGAAAAGTAACATTGGATAAATACGGTAACCTTGCTGAAAGCATTGATACTAAAAAACTTAATGCAACAATCGCAAGTTTAGACGCTACGGTAGGAAAACTTAACCAGGTAATAGCAGGAGTCGATAACGGACAGGGAAGTTTAGGAAAACTAATGAAGGACGAGCAGCTTTACAACAACCTGAATTCTGCTTCCACTAATCTGAATTCATTGATTGAAGACATGAAAGCAAACCCTAAGAGATACATCAATTTCTCGGTTTTCGGTAAGAACAATAAAGACTAATCACCTTATGCAATACATCGATAACATTATTTTTCTGATCTTATTAATTGCAGGATTCGGGCTGTTCGCAAAAAGCCTGCAAAAGATCTACAGAAATATCAGGTTAGGAAGAGAAATCAACAGAAGCGACAGGAAAGCCGAGCGCTGGGAAACCATGGCCACAGTGGCAATGGGCCAGAGCAAGATGGGAAAACGTCCTGTAGCAGGTATTCTTCACCTTTTTGTATACGTAGGTTTTGTGATTATCAATATTGAACTGATAGAAATTATTGTTGACGGGATTTTTGGAACCCACAGATTCCTGGCTTCCGTTTTCGGAGATACTTTCTACAGTTTCTTTACGGCAACATTGGAAGTGCTGGCTCTTTTGGTAATCATTGGAGTGGTTATTTTCTTTATCAGAAGAAATTTCTATGGCGTAAAAAGACTTAATATGAAAGAGCTTTTTGGCTGGCCTAAGAACGATGCCAACTGGATTCTGATCATAGAATTTGCCCTGATGGTGGCGTTCTTTAGCATGAATGCTTCAGAATCTGTTTTGCAGGCAAGAAATGCAGAAGGTTTTCATCATATAGGTTCTTTCCCAATCAGCCAGATGCTTTTTGTTCCATTCCTGGAAGTATTCAGTTTTGACAATGGCTTCTTGATTTTTGTTGAAAGAAGTGCATGGTGGTTCCACTTTGTAGGAATTCTTTTCTTCATGAATTATCTTTATTACTCAAAACATTTGCACATCATCCTTGCATTTCCAAGTACCTGGTATGCAAATCTGGATAAAAAAGGAAAATTCAATAACCTTGAATCTGTAACCAAAGAGATCAAACTGATGATGGATCCCAATGCTGACCCTTATGCGGCGCCGGCTGAAGGAGCTGAAGCAGATGTTCCTTCTAAATTTGGTGCAGAAGATATATTTGACCTTAATCAGGTACAGTTACTTAATGCTTATTCCTGTACAGAGTGCGGAAGATGTACTTCAGTATGCCCTGCCAATATCACAGGCAAAAAACTCTCTCCGAGACTCATCCTGATGAAAACAAGAGACAGGCTGGAAGAAGTAGGAAGAAATATTGACAAAAACGGAAAATTCGTAGATGACGGCAAGAAGCTTCTGAACGATTATATTACCAAAGAAGAACTTTGGGCGTGTACTACATGTAATGCATGTACAGAAGCATGTCCGGTATTGCTTGATCCCCTCTCTATTATTTTTGAAATGAGAAGATTCCTTGTGATGGAACAGTCTGCTGCGCCTCAGGAACTGAATCTCATGATGACGAATGTGGAAAATAATGCTGCTCCGTGGCAGTATAACCAGGCAGACCGTCTGAATTGGGCCAATGAAAATTAGATAATTAATCAATTTGAGAATTTGAAAATTTATACTTTTAATTCATTTTCAAATTTCCAAATTCTCACATTTTCAAATTGAAAAGAATGGATTTCAATATAAAAACAATGGCAGAATATGCTGCCGAAGGAAAAGCCCCGGAAGTTTTATTTTGGGTTGGATGTGCCGGAAGTTTTGACGACCGCGCCAAAAAAATTACAAAAGCATTTTGCAAGATATTAAATAAGATAGGAGTTGAATTTGCCGTTCTGGGACAGGAAGAAAGCTGTACCGGGGACCCTGCAAAAAGAGCCGGGAACGAATTTGTTTTTCAGATGATGGCCCTTACTAATATTGAGGTCCTGAATGCTTACGAAGTGAAAAAGATCGTTACTGCATGTCCTCACTGTTTTAATACCCTTAAAAATGAATATCCGAGCTTAGGTGGGCATTTTGATGTGGTACATCATACCCAGTTTCTTAAATCCTTAATGGAAGAAGGAAGATTGAAGATAGAGGGTGGTGCTTTCAGAGGAAAAAAGATCACTTTCCATGATCCTTGCTACCTTGGAAGAGCCAACGACGAATATGAAGCTCCAAGAATGCTTCTTGAAAAACTGGATGCAGAACTTGTGGAAATGAAACGCTGCAAAACCAACGGTTTATGCTGTGGAGCAGGAGGTGCACAGATGTTTAAAGAACCGGAGAAAGGAAATAAAGACATCAATATCGAAAGAACAGAAGAAGCATTATCTTTTGAGCCTAAAGTGATTGCTACAGGATGTCCTTTCTGTAATACGATGATGACGGATGGGGTAAAACACTTTAACAAGAACACGGAAGTAGCCGTAAAAGATATTGTAGAACTTCTTGCCGAAGCAGAAGATTTGTAAAATCTACATCAAAAATAAAGAAAAACTCAGGCTTTGGTCTGGGTTTTTCTTTATCATAAACTCAGGAATATTTCTTAATTTTATACTTTAAAACCGACAGGATATGAAAATTGAAGAATCCAATATAGTAGAAACCAGCGACTACAGAGTCATTATATACCCGGCATCCAGGCCTTTTGAAACCAAAGAGGCCAAATTGATCACCGAAAAACTGTTTGATTTCCTTGCAACCTGGGCTGCCCATGGCAAGCCACTCGATTCATCCTTTAAAATTGAAAAAAATCAGTTTATCATAGTATGTGTGGATGAAGAAAAAGAAATGGCGTCAGGATGCAGTATAGATGCTTTAGGAAAAGTAATGCGTGAGATTGACGAAGAATATCAGCTTGGGCTTTTCGACAGGATGAAAGCCAGCTTTGTGCAGGACGGACAGGTAAAAACCCTGAAGCTGCAGGAATTTAAATCTCAGCTGAGAAACGGTGAGCTTCCAAAAGATATTCAGGTTTTTGATTTTTCTAAAAATACTTACTTGGACTTTTTAAGTCACTTTTTACTTCCTTTAGAAAAAAGCTGGGCTGCAGGGATAGCTTAAACTGGTATAAAAAACAACCAATCAGAACTTTAGATTGAAGCCTTCAGGCAGTTTTCTGTTGAAAACAGTCTTGGTAAAGTCTTCAATGTAAGGTTCTTTTTGTTTAATCACCTTACATGGATTTCCCACGGCAATTGAGTTGGACGGGATATCTTTAGCCACAATAGAACCTGCCCCAATGACTACATTGTCTCCTATTTTTACTCCGGGAAGGATTACCGAATTAGTTCCTACAAAAACATTGTTTCCAATAACGATCGGGCCGCATTCATCATGGATACTGTGATCGTTGTGATTATGGTTGGCAGAAATCAGCGAAGTTCCTGCCCCGAAACCGACATTATTTCCGATAATGATGCCATTATTAGCCTGGATATAAATATTGGGATTATCACCCGGATCACAAAGAATCCCTTTTTGAATTTTCGGGTGATTTCTGATCACTGAGGTAAAATGAACAGGCCACGGAACTTTCCCGTTGATCCTTAAAATTTTTTGAGGAACCAGATAATGGAAAAAGAGGACATGAGGAAGCATATAGTCATACTTCTGACGGTAATATTCGGGATAGAAAAAATTATTAATTCTATGGAAAATCTGGTATTCAATAAATTTTTTAATAGGATTCATTTTTCTTCAGAATAAACATGATGTAAAAATACAAAAATCCATAACCGATAAACAAGAAACCCGAAAAAATCCCCACCAGATAGCTGATTCCCATTTCTTTTCCAATGAAAATCGCGGCAATATTAGCCAGGAAAAGATAAATATTGAAAACCAGGGCTACATTATTACGTTTCAGGATCGTAAGAATATCTGAAATAGGATTAATCAGGCTTCGGGTAAGATATCCGAAGGACATCAGGAAAATAAAAAGCCCAAGATGCTCCCAGTTTTTATTGAAGAACATTTTCAGAACAGGAATCCCGACTATATTAATGAGTACATAAAGTGCAAAAATGATATAGAAATTCATCAGGCTCATTTTCTTAGTGTAGGCAAACAGTTCATTTCTGCTCCTACCGCTGTTATTGATTTCTGCCGCTTTCGGATAGTAAACCGTTGCAATGGAAGAAGAGATCAGAAGAAGCGGAACAGACATTATTTTTACCGCTAAAGAATATTCTCCCAGCAGCGAATCTGCAAAATATAACGATATCAGAATCGGCATAATATTATTGCCTAAAGCATTGATCAGCGTTGATGGATAAGAATATTTAAAAAGCTCTGGTCTTTTTTTCGCATTGGCAATATATCTTTTGAAATCAGGTCTTACAAAATATTTCCTTGAATAGTATAAAGCGGCAAGAAAAGCAGCAATATATCCTATCAGACTACCGATAACAAGCCCGTTTTCTATCTTAATAAACACAAATAAAACCTGAAACAGAAAACTTATTACAGAATCTATAATAGTTAGTACCGATACCAGCTTGAATGATTTTTTCTTGGCCAGCAGGAATTTCGAATTGTTCGTAAATAAATAGATAAAGCCTGTAAATATCCCCAGAAATAAAATATGCTTCGGAATGTCAAAAGGAATAAATACGAGCAGAAACGCCAGAAGCATAATGGTTACTGAAATAATTCCGGCGGAACTGAAATTGTTATTCACGTCCTGTTCATTGCCTTCCAGCATGATCATGTGTTCCTGTGCAAGGCTGAGTACCACACTAAAGATAGTCATGATGCTCAGGTAAATGCTGAAAATACCGTACTCCGAGGATCCGTAATATTTTGCCAGCAAAAGACCTCCGATCACCAAAACAAATTTAGAAATAAAGTTTCCCTTAAAGATGGTAGTGATGTGGCTGCTGTTTAATCTTTTGAGTTTGTTTAAAAACATGGTAAAATATTACGAGAACAAATATATAATTATACATTTGCATAAAAAAGATTATTGAAAATTAACGGAAGATGAAATTCAAGCTCAATCATATTTTACTATTTCAACTTATAGTCCTCCTGTTTTTAACAGTTTCATGCGGAAGCGATGAAGATTCTTTACAGAGAATCGACCAGATCCTGAACATTTATATAAAAAACAGTGCGGGACAGGATCTTCTGAATGCCAAAAAGAACGGCTCCTATTCTTCCTATGCAGTGAATGATGCTTTTGGTGCTACGGATGTGTCTCCGGTATCTGTACCCCTTAAAGTGACCACAGATTCCCTATATTACTTTGAGTATATAAGAGGGGCTAAAAGAATGACTATGGATTCGCTGGGGCCTGATAACAGAACTTACCACTCCAAGATGGCATTTGCATTAAGAAGGACAGTCAATAATGTTGTTGAAACCACTATTGATTCTATGGAGATCAGATACCGCTGGACACCTTCGGTATTTCAGGTTTCTGAAGTTCTTTATAATAATCAGGTTGTATTTACCAAAGCTGCTGATGCACCCAATGCTATAAATACCGTTACTATCATAAAATAATTTTAAATTTGCAAAACTGTTAGCTTAGTATTTAAGTTTAACATCTAATATTTAACATCTCAATAAAATGTTACAAGTCAATTTTTTGCGCGACAATAAAGAACGCGTTTTAGAAGGTCTTCAAAAAAGACAATTCAAGAATCTTGGGTTGGTAGACGATGCTATTGCTACCGACGACGAAAGAAAAAGAATCCAGTTTGAATTAGATTCCCAGCTTTCCGAGATCAACAAAATTTCCAAAGAAATTGGGCTTTTGATGAAAGAAGGAAAAAAAGAAGAAGCGGAATCTGCAAAATCTAAAACAGCACAATTTAAAGAATCGAGTAAAGAATTGCAGTCCCAACTGGATGTAGCGGAGAAAGCTTTACTGGATATTTTGTATCAGATTCCGAATATTCCATATGAAGCGGTAAAAAGCGGAGCTTCTGCAGAAGATAATGAAAATATTTACCAGTCTCACGATGTGGAAGGCCTTGGAGAAGGAGCTATTCCTCACTGGGAACTTGCTAAGAAATATAACCTGATCGATTTTGAACTTGGGGTAAAGATTGCGGGTGCAGGTTTCCCTGTTTATTTAGGAAAAGGAGCAAGACTTCAGAGAGCTTTGGTTCAGTATTTCTTAGATAAGAATGTTGAAAAAGGCTATATGGAGGTGAATCCGCCCCACGTTGTGAATGAAGCTTCAGGATATGGAACAGGTCAGCTTCCTGACAAAGAAGGTCAAATGTACCACATTGGTTTGGATGATCTTTATCTGATCCCAACGGCTGAAGTTCCTGTAACAAACCTTTACCGCGATGTATTGCTTGAAGAAAAAGATCTTCCTATTAAAAATACAGCTTTCTCTCAGTGCTACAGAAGAGAAGCGGGAAGCTACGGGGCTCACGTAAGAGGTCTGAACCGTCTTCACCAGTTCGAAAAAGTAGAGATTGTAAGACTTGAAAAGCCTGAAAACTCTTATGCTGCTCTGGAAGAAATGGTTGAGCATATCAAGGAAATCCTGACAGATCTTGAACTTCCTTTCAGAGTGTTGAGACTTTGCGGTGGTGATATGGGATTCACATCAGCAATGACCTACGATTTTGAAGTATGGAGTGCTGCTCAGGAAATGTGGCTTGAGGTAAGTTCTGTATCTAATTTTGAAACTTTTCAGGCGAACCGTCTGAAATGCCGTTTCAAAACAGAAGGAAAATCTCAGTTGGTTCATACCTTAAACGGTTCTGCAATGGCCCTTCCAAGGATTATGGCTGCATTGCTTGAAAACAACCAGACCGCTGAAGGGATCAGGATTCCTAAGAAGATTGCGGAATATGCAAGATTCGATCTGATTAACTAGAATTTATATTTCTATACCAATAAATAATCCCCTTTCAAACCGGAAGGGGATTATTCTGTATTGTTAACTGGAATTATTCTGTTGTAATAACTACTTTTTTATCTTTATTAACAAGGTTTTTACCATCTACAAGATCATTGGATCTTACGACAATCTCAACCGTTTTGTTGTCGATCTGTTTTACGAAATCATGTTTGCCTTCAATACTTTTGATGGGTTTCTGAAATTTAAGCCTATTGGAAAATGTAAGATTGAACATTCTCAGCATTCCTGCCATTCCGGAAGCCATCTGTTTGCCATAGGCCTCAATGGAATCGCTTTTGGTTTTAGGAACTGTTTTTTCTTCCGTTTCCTTTTCTTCCAGCATTTTAAGAATACCATCAGAATTGAATTTATCAGTATTAATCGTCAGTGACTTGCCATCCCAAACGGCAATATCCTGCAAAGGGATCTTTTTCAGACGCTTGTCACTGGCCAGAAGCTGGGTAATTTCCGTAGGCATAAGTTTATCATACTTCAGGGAAAGACCAACGATCTCGTTTTTATCTTTATCCACTTTCATGTAGACTTTTTTTAGCACCTTCACCGAGTCCTCATTAAGAGTTATTTTTCCGTGCTTCTGAACATTATAAAGACTTGTCCAGTCAGTAGGCAGCTTATCTAGGTCGCTCAGTTTCTTTGGATCAGAACCCATCATGCTCATCATTCCCATTACACTTTTATCCATCAGGATATTCGACTGCATGCTGGTTGCAGAATCTTTGTAATAAGTAGTTTCTGTATTGATAGAGCAGGACTGGAGAACTATGACAAGAATAGCGGCCCATATCAAATTTATCTGTTTAATCATTACTGAAATTTTTAGTGTTATCTTATGTATTACAAAACAGATACCAACCGAAAACGGACTGAAATTTCAGCCCGTTTTTTTTATTCTGTAACGATAATAATTTGTTTATCGGCATTCCTTAGTTTTGCCTCCTTATCATACATCGCTTTGAGGTCGTAATCAATTTTAACCGTATAATTATCGGTTTGTTTTACCCAATCATGCTTTCCGGTGATGGATTTTATTTTGTTTTCAAATTTCAGGGTTGTTCCTATGCTTTTAAAGAACATGGTAACCATTCCTTCCACTTTTTCAGCCTCGTCTTTAGAAGCTTTGCTTTTAAGGGTTTCTTCAATGTTTTTAAGGTTGAAATTTTCCGTATTGATGGTCAGTGTTTTTCCGTCCCAGTTATTGAAAATATTCTGATCCAGCGGAAGTTTTTCCTTCTTATTATAGCTTTTCAGCATCTGATGGTCCGCTTGGGTAAAGTGGTCCATTTTTAAGGAAAGGCCGGCCGGCTCATTATTTTCCCTGTTCATTTTCATGAAGATCTTTTTCATGATCCTGATGGAATCCGGATTGGTTGTCTGGTGTTTTCCTTCTTTTTGCTGCATATCAAGCAGGCTCGTCCACTCTGTAGGCAATTTATCCATTTCTCCAAATTCATTTTTCTGTTTCATAGAATCCGGGGTCATAGCTTTCATTTCAGCCATAAACTGTTTCATATCAATATCTGTAACTGAGGTAGAGGCAGCATCTTTATGATACACAATTTCGGAATTAATGGTGCATGACTGCAGTCCAAATACAGCTGCAATGAATAAAAAGAGAATATTTTTCATGGGTTAGTTAAATTAATGACAATTGCTTGAGCTGTGATCATGCCCTTCAATGTGGCAATTCCCGTTATGGTCTTTGGAAATCGTCATGGCTTCAGCTCTGGGTGAGATATAAGGAATTCCCAGTTCAAGACCTCTTAGGATAAATAATCCGCCCAGAATAATCATAATAACAGGAACCGCTTTTAAGATTCTAATTCTGAAAGCCTGATTCATAAGGTTTCCGGCTAAAACTACTGCGAACATGAAAGGAAGGGTGCCAAGGCCAAATAAGGCCATATATGAAGCTCCCTGCCATACCCCTCCGGCTGCCAGGCTGGCCGTAAGAGCCATATAAACCATTCCGCATGGAAGGAATCCGTTAAGAAGCCCGGTTGTAAATCTGGAGCGGTAATCTGCTTTCTGAAGTAATCTTCCTAAATTTGATTTTACTGAAAACAGAAATTTAGAAAGAAAAGGGATTCTGGAGGCGAAATCTTTTCCGCCAAACGAAAACAAAGCCATAATAATAAGAAGGATTCCGGCAATGATCGTAAGATACTGCTGAAAGCCTGCCATCTCAAAACCTTCGCCTACGATTCCCAGAATAGCACCCAGCAGTGAATAGGTAACTATCCTTCCGAACTGGTAAGTTAAATTCTGAAGATAAAAATTCGTAGCCTGTTTTTTAGTCAATCCCATCGATAAAGCAATAGGCCCGCACATTCCGATACAGTGAAAACCGGAGGCAAAACCTAATGCAATAGCCGATAAAATAAGCCCTATTTCCATATCACATCATAATCCATTCTGTAGTCTGTTTTGTCTTTTGTCCACATCAGTCTTAAAGTATAATTTCCTACTTTTAATACCTGTCCTGGTACTGTAAAAGACTGTGAAGCATCAAGCTTTACAGATTTTTTGATATCTAAATTCTGGTCGTCGGTTCTGTTTAAAACAAATTTTACCGTAGTATTGGTATTGTTGTATTCTTTTGGGAAGGTGATTTTAATCCCGCTTTTCTCCTGGCTGTATACCGGCTTTTCCTGCAGGTCGTCTGCTCTTTTTTTAGCATCAATCACATCCTGATATTTAAGCTCCTCTTCGTAATAATTATCGGTTACCATTTCAGAATTCTTCTGCCCGTTCGGGAAAAGAAACAGCATGGATAATATGAAAACAATGAATGCAAATAATGCAATTACAACACCGTGTCCCCAACTAAAGTTTTTCATTTCTTCTTAAAATTAAAATTGCAGTTTGAATGGCCCCTCGAAGTAGGTCTGGTAAGAATCTACAAGCTTACCTTTCATATCATATACGCCGATGGTTATATTTTGTTTTGAAAGTTTCATATCATTCTCAGGGAAGCTGATGTTGATGGTTCCTTTCGAAATTTTGTCTCTGTCTACCTGGATTTTGCTGGATGCACTGTAAGTGATTTCCCCGTGAGCAGGTTCAAGAACTTTTATCGTAACAATTTTCTTGTCATTCGTCTTGTTCAGGAAAGTGTAATTGTAAGTGTTGGTAATTTTTCCGTCTCTTACAAAGAATGTGCTTCCGGCCGGTTTAATGAATTTGGCTTCCATTTCACCACGGTTGTAAAGAAGGAATCCTAAGAATCCTACTAACAGAACCAGAACTACAGCAAAGCCTTTCATTCTTCCTGTGAACTTAAACTGAGTTTGGTTTTCAATTTCGTTTTCGGATGCATATCTGATTAATCCTTTCGGAAGGCCTACTTTATCCATTACCTCGTCACACGCATCGATACATGCAGTACAGTTTACGCATTCCAGCTGCTGCCCGTCTCTGATATCAATTCCTGTAGGACAAACCACCACGCACTGATGACAGTCGATACAGTCACCTTTTCCGGCTGCCTTACGGTCTTCTCCTTTTCTCCATTTTGATCTGTTTTCCCCTCTTTTGAAATCGTAAAAAACGTTGATGGTATCTTTATCAATCAATACACCCTGTAATCTTCCGTATGGACAAACGAGCGTACAGACCTGCTCTCTGAACCATGCAAATACAAAGTAGAATGCAGCAGTGAAAAGCACCATTACAATGAAATTGGTAGGATGGGCAAACGGCCCTTCTGATATAATTTTGAATATTTCTTTATACCCTACGATATACATCAGCATAAAGTGGGTGATGATTAATGAAATAATGATATAAACTGTCCATTTAAGGCTTCGCTTCCAGATCTTTTCGCTGTTCCACTCCTGTCTGTCCAGCTTCATTTGCTTGTTTCGGTCACCTTCAATAAGATATTCAATTTTACGGAAGATAGATTCCATAAAAATTGTCTGAGGACATATCCATCCGCAGAAAATTCTTCCGAACGCAATCGTAAAAATGATGATAAATATTAAGGAGGCGATGGCACCTAAAGTCAGGATAAAAAAGTCCTGTGGATAGAAAGGTTGTCCGAAAATGAAAAACTCTCTATCAATAACATTAAATAAAAAGAATGGGTTGCCATTGATTTTCAGGAATGGCACCGTAAAGTAAATAATAAGTAAAATATAGCTTACAATGTTTCTATAGTTGGTGTATTTCCCCTTTGGTTTCCTTGGAAATACCCATTTTCTCTTACCGGATTGCTCCATTGTCCCTATAGAATCTCTGTAAGTTTCAGGGTCCAGAACCTGTCCCTGTCCGCCGCGTACTTCTATTTCTTCTATGTCTGACATATTGTAATATATTTAAAAAAGAAAAAACATAATTCGTTACTATTTTAATCTAATAACAAATTATGTTTTTTTCATATGTTTCTAATTTTTTTAAAATTATTCTTTTTCCCAATGCGCTTCGGTTCCCTGAGGAGCTGCTCCTCCCTGAGCCGGGGTCACTGGTGGTTGTTCCTGGTTGATGTGATATACATAAGCTGCAATCTTTTCAATCTCTGCCCCTGAAACCTCACCGTTTTTACCGAATGGTCTCATGGCAGGGTTAGTAGGAGAACCATTCCAGTCCATATGGAAAACGTTTTTGAATAAAGTCTTCTCAGGCTGGTTGATCCAGTAGTTATCCGTAAGGTTCGGACCGATACCACCGCTTCCGTCTTCTTTGTGACAAGATGCACAGTTGGTTTTGAATAGTTCTTTTCCTTCCGCGATATTGTCAGCAGAATATTTTGCTGTTTCTATAGTTACCGGAGGCTGGCTTGCTTCATATTCTGCAATGCTGGCCATCTGCTCCTTGTACTCCTGCTCATATTCGCTCAATGGGTGCGCGAAATCTGTGAAAGAGTAAGCTGCAATATATACAATACAAAAAGCAGTCCCAAAATAGAATAAACCTACCCACCATTTAGGCAATTGATTGTCTAATTCCATAATCCCATCAAACCCATGATCGATAAGGATATCTTTTTCTTCTGTAGCAGACTGTTTTTTGAATGCACTGTCATACATTCTTCTTAAGAAAGGCACTTTCTTTTCTGCCAGATAAGCTGCTTTTTCTTCCGGAGATAGTTTTTTGAATTTATTGTTTTCAATCAAATCTCCGATTGCGCTGTGGATGTAGGCCAAGATGGCACTGATCACCACAGTTCCCCAGAAATAAGGCGAAGCTAGGAACGAGTAACTCTGTACAAACAAATAATAAAAAACTATTAAAAGTCCGGTTATTATTAAGATGTTTACAACAACAGGTGTTCTTTGTTTCATAATAAATAGTTTAATTTTTTAAATTAAAATCGTCATCCTCATCATCCCCAAGCGGAGCTTCTTCTTCCTCTTTGTAATATTTTTTAGGTCTGGTAAAAACATAAACTACAAGAGCTACGAAGAACAACATAAAGAAAATCAGAGCCAGCGTCTGGTAAAAACCAGCGTTTTCTGTATTGGATAATATATCTTTAAAGTTCTGAGGAATCATGTGAACCTTTTAATGTTTAGTTAGTACTTGCTGTTTTTATTTCTGTCGTCTTGATATCTGTTCCTAATCTCTGAAGGAAAGAAATAAGAGCTACAATCTCTTTTTTCTCAAGTTCTCCCTGAGGTCTCTTAGCGTAAGCCACTTTAAGGTCATTCGCTTCAGAGAAGATATCTTTTACAATTTTCTTCGATTGGTTGTCTGCCCATGAGTTGGCAGAATCTATTTCAGCTTTGGTATAAGGAACCTCAAATGTGTTCTTCATCAGCTTCATTTTGTCTACCATCTTAGATCTGTCCAGGTTGGTAGCAATCAGCCAAGGGTAACGAGGCATGATAGAACCTGCAGAAGTAGATCTTGGGTTATACATGTGCTTGTAATGCCAAGAACTTGGGTTTTTTCCTCCTTCTCTGTGCAAATCCGGTCCTGTTCTTTTAGAACCCCATAAGAATGGTCTGTCGTAAACGAATTCTCCCGCTTTGGAATATTGTCCGTTCTTACCGTTGAATCTGGTGATCTCATCACGGAAAGGTCTGATCATCTGAGAGTGACAAGCATTACATCCTTCACGGATATAAATATCTCTACCTTCAAGCTCAAGTGGTGAGTATGGTTTTACTGCTGAAATCGTAGGTACACTTTTCTTAAGAGATAAGGTAGGGATAATTTCAACTGAACTACCGATGGAAATCGTGAAGAAAGATAGAATACCTAGTAATACCGGCATTCTTTCAAGCCATAGGTGAGTACCTTCTCCTTCTTTACGTTTGTTTCCGATGTTGGCCAATGCAGGTGCTTCAGCAGGAACTTCTTTCTGGAATGAACCTTTTCTTACTGTAGCGATTACGTTAACGATCATCAGGATAGCTCCGGAAATGTAGAATGCACCTCCTAAGAATCTCATTTTGAAGTAAGGAATGATCGCAGTTACTGTATCCAACCAGTTTTTGTACATCAAAGTACCGTCTGGGTTGAATTGCTTCCACATTAAACCTTGTGTAAATCCTGAAATATACATTGGTACTGCATAGAAAATAATTCCTAAAGTCCCTAACCAGAAATGCCAGTTAGCTAATTTTACAGACCAGATTTTTGTTCTCCACATAATTGGTACCAGGTAATAGATAACCCCGAATGCCATGAAACCATTCCATCCTAGAGCTCCTAAATGTACGTGACCGATAACCCAGTCTGTAAAGTGACCAATTTTGTTGATGTTTTTAGTTGCTAAAAGCGGTCCTTCAAATGTTGCCATACCATAGCAGGTAACAGCTACCACGAAGAATTTAAGGATAGGGTTTTCCCTTACTTTATCCCAGGCTCCTCTAAGCGTAAGAAGACCGTTCAACATTCCTCCCCAAGACGGTGCGATAAGCATGATAGAGAAACCAGTTCCCACAGCCTGCGCCCATGCAGGAAGAGCTGTATACTGAAGGTGGTGAGGACCAGCCCAGATATATACGAAAATTAATGACCAGAAGTGAATAATAGACAGTTTATAAGAGAAAACCGGTCTGTCTGCTGCCTTCGGAAGGAAGTAATACATCAAACCAAGAACCGGAGTCGTCAGTACGAATGCCACCGCATTGTGACCGTACCACCACTGTACAATAGCGTCTTTTACCCCTGCATATGCCGAATAGGATTTCCAGCCTGCAAAAGACAAAGGAACTTCTAAGTTGTTGAAAATGTGAAGCATTGCCACCGCAATCCATGTTCCGATGTAGAACCAGATTGCTACATAAAGGTGTCTTACTCTTCTTTTTGCGATCGTCAGGAACATATTTGCCCCGAAAATAATCCAAGAGAATGCAATCAATATGTCGATCGGCCACTCGTGTTCAGCATATTCTTTTGAAGTATTGATCCCCATAAAGAACGTAACGAACGTAGCAACGATCATAAACTGCCAAGTCCAGAAATGTAACCATGATAATGTATCGCTGTACATTCTTGTTTTTAATAATCTCTGCAATGAGTAATAAATACCGGTATAAACGATATTACATACAAATGCCCAGATCACGGTATTGGTATGAAGCATTCTGATTCTACCAAAACCAAATGCACCATGAGTGTTTATTAACCCCTGAATATTGCCTGATGCAAGGCTTTTGATGGTTGTATCATCTGTACCGAATAAAAATTCCGGCAATTCCGGGTAGAAAAGCATTAATGCCGCCGTAAGCCCGAACGTAAATCCTATAAGACCGAAAACTAAGGTCGCATAAAGGAACGCACGGACAATACTGTTGTCATAACTAAACTTTTGTGTTTCCATATCAACTATTCACTTTTTTCTTCAATTTTATTATTCTCTCCTATCTTTTTATCGTCTTTATCTTTGTCGCCGCTTTCCTCCTTTTCCTTGATTTCTCCATTATCAAAAAGGATTCTGACAGCCGGAGATTCATCATCTTCAAACTGTCCTTTTCGGGCATACACTATAAATACGACCAAGAAAATCGCAGCTAAAGAAACACTGCAAAGGATCATTAAATATAGAATATCCATTGGACAACAAAATTAACCTATTTTCGGGGTTCAAATTTAGTGAAAAATAATGACATTCATCAATAAATGCCGATTTCAGCTAATTTAAAATCAGTCTAAATAAGGGCGTTTACGCCTGTTTTTTGAAATATTTCCGGCCCAGAATCCAGGTGGAAAGTGTAGTGAATGTTACTACCGTAATAGAGCTGATTGGCATGAGGATTGCTGCGAAGAGCGGATGCATATGGCCTGTAACTGCGTAACTTAAACCGACGATATTGTATAGAAAACTGATTATGAATGTCATTTTTACAATAGTGATCGAGCCTTTACATACGTTCAGGTAATCATCCAGGGTAACTACTTTGTCCCCGTTCATGATGACATCAGAAGAAGGGGTGAAGCTGTTCGTATCATCTGCAATAGCTATTCCCACATTGCTTTGTTTTAAAGCTCCCGCATCATTCAGTCCGTCACCAAGCATCGCAACTTTCATGTTCTGATCCTGAAGACCTTTGATGTAATTAAGCTTGTCTTCCGGGCTTTGGTTAAATGCCATTCCTTTATAATTCGGGATAAGTTCTTTAAGCTGGTTCTCTTCGGAAGAATTATCGCCACTCAGGATGAATATCTTATAATTCGTAAGTTTGGTAAACAGTTCTTTTAATTTCGGACGGTATTCATTCTTAAAGATAAATTTGCCCAAAAATTCACCATTTCTACTGATGTAAACCGCTGTTTCAAGATTTTTTGGCTCCTGGTCATTATAACGTGCGGAACCGATTTTGTAAACACTTCCCCGTACGCTTGCCTCATAACCTTTTCCGGAAATTTCCCGGAAATGTTCAACAGGGAAATAATTGTCTGCGACCTCTATGAATTCATAAAGGGACTTGGAAAGTGGGTGGTTGGAGTTTTTTAATAAGGTTTTGATATTCAGCTCATCAAATTCATTTATCTCATGGCCTTCATACCTGATATTCGATTTTTTTCTATGCGTAATAGTTCCCGTTTTGTCAAAGACAATCGTGTCCAGTTTTGCAATCTTCTCAATCGTTAAAGTGTCTTTTACATAAAACTTATTGCGGCCCAGAATTCTCATAATATGCCCGAACGTAAACGGTGCAGACAAGGCCAATGCACAAGGGCAGGCGATGATAAGAATAGCTGAAATAACCTGGAACATGATTTTCAGATCAATAAAAGCCCAGTAGATCCCCGAAACTAATGCAATGCCTAAAATAATGAATGTGAAATATTTACTGACATTGTTAGTTAACGTGTCAAGACCTGTTTCGTGTTTCTTAAAGGCTTCCTTGTTCCAAAGCTGGGTAAGGTAGCTCTGGTCAACATCCTTGATGACTTCCAGTTCCAATGAAGAGCCGATTTGCTTTCCTCCGGCAAATATCTTGTCACCCGGCTGTTTGCTGATGCTTTCACTTTCTCCCGTAATAAAGCTGTTGTCTATATTTCCTTCTCCATTGATCAAAATAGCATCCACCGGAATGATTTCCTGGTTTCTCACCAAAATCCTGTCCCCAACTTTAATTTCAGAAAGAAGAATGTTATCCTGTTTTCCTTCAAAGTCTACCTTGGTTACTGCAATAGGGTAGAATGATTTGTAATCTCTGTCATAAGATAATGCGCTGTACGTTCTTTTCTGGAAAATTTTTCCCATCAGCATAAAGAACAATAAACCGCACAGCGTGTCAAAGTATCCCGGTCCGTAATCGGTAACCACTTCGTAAATACTTCGCCCAAAAAGAACTAAAATTCCCAGAACAATAGGGACATCAATATTAACGATCTTATTCTTTAATCCGTACCATGCTGATTTATAATAATCTGAGGCAGAATAAAATACCACCGGGCATGCCAGAAGGAACATCAAAGTTCTGAAAAGTCCCTTATAATGCTCCATCCAGTAATCTTCGCCTCCTACATATTCAGGGAAGGCAAGGAACATCCCATTTCCGAATGCGAACCCGGCAATGGCAAATTTAATGAGAAGGGATTTATCGAGGTGATCTACATTTTTATCGGCTGTTTCAAGGCTGATAACAGGTTTATAACCCAGATTGGTTAAAAAATTAGCTAGTTCACTTAATTTAAGGTCGTTATGGTTGAATGAAATCTGTAAAGTCTTTCTGGTGAAATTGACCTGTGAATAATTGATGTGCTCGTTCAGGGTGTGAAGGCTTTCCAGAAGCCAGATACATGAAGAACAGTGAATTACAGGGATTTTGAAAGTAACAAGACTGGTCTTTCCTTCCGAGAAATCAGTGATTTTTTCGAAGATTTCAGGGGTGTCAAGATATTCAAATTGGGAAGAGCTCTCATCAGGACGAATTCCTGCTCTTTTGTTAAGTTCGTAGAAATTAGTTAAATTATTGATATTCAGAATTTCGTAAACAGACTTGCAGCCGTTGCAACAGAAAGTCTTTTCATCGAATAAAATCCGCTCCTTTTCTATACCTTGACCACAATGAAAACAGTTCTCGCTCACCACCATAAAATATTGAACTACAAAATTATAACAATTTTTTTTGTTTATCGCGTTAAAATGTTCTATTTTTGTGATAAATGTCATATAAAATGTCGCAGGAACAACAGATTGCAATTGAAGAGAGGTTCGCCAGAGTTTTTAATGATAAATCATTTAAGGAAAGACTTTCTAGCACTGATTTTGAAAAATATATTAGCAGTAAGAAAAAATTAAGTTTTCAAAAGCACGACACCATTTTCGAAGACGGGGAAACGCCAAAAGGAGTATACGTTTTAGAAAAAGGAGCTGCCAAGCTTTCAAAGTCCGGAGCTTTTGGAAAAGACCAGATCCTAAGATTTATCAAAGAGGGGGATATTATCGGCTATCGTTCATTACTTTGCGGGGAAAATTTCCAGGCAAAGGCTGAGGCTATGACAGACATTGAATGCATTTTCCTTCCGGCAGATGTTTTCATGTACCTTCTGGAAGTAGATCCGCAGCTTTCTTTTGCCATGCTTCAGAAGATTTCTTACGAATTAGGAGAATCATCCAATACCATTACTTTCCTTGCCCAGAAAACAGTAAGGGAAAGACTGGCAGAAATCCTGATTCTACTGGAACAGAAGTTAGGAGTAGATCCCGAAGGCTTTATTAAAATTTCGCTCACCAGGGAAGAAATCGCCAACATTATTGGTACCGCCACCGAGAGTGCCATCCGTTTGATCTCAGAATTCAAACAGGATAGTCTGATAGAAGTGGACGGAAGAAACATCAAAATTCTAAACCACGACAAATTGATGAAACTAGGTCACGTAGTTTTATAACAATCATACAAAATTTAAGTCGGCGAAAGCCGACTTTTTAACTTTTAAAAATAGATACATTATGTCTGTTCACTCTGAAATTAAAAAAGTTACGACTGAAACCTTGCGCAAAATGAAATTCGACAAGGAAAAAATAACAATGCTTACTGCATACGATTTTACCACTGCCAAGATGGTGGATGCAGGAGGGGTTGATGCCATTTTGATCGGAGATTCTGCTGCAAATGTTATGGCCGGCTTTGAAACTACGTTGCCCATCACATTAGACCAGATGATTTACCATTCTCAAAGCGTGGTTAGGGGAACTGACAGAGCTCTTGTAGTAGCGGATCTTCCATTCGGAACTTATCAGAGTAATCCTGAAAAAGCATTGGAATCTGCAGTGAGAATGATGAAGGAAGGAGGAGCACATGCTGTAAAAATTGAAGGAGGAAAAGAGATTTCCAAATCTATAAAAAAAATCATCAACGCCGGAATTCCGGTTATGGGGCATTTAGGATTGACTCCACAGTCGATCTATAAATTCGGAACCTATAAAGTAAGAGCCAAAGATGAAGCGGAAGCTGAGAAATTAATTTCTGATGCACAGCTTTTAGAAGAATTGGGCTGTTTTGCAGTTGTTCTGGAGAAAATTCCTGCTGACTTGGCTAAAAAAGTATCCGAGAGTATTTCTATTCCGACGATTGGAATTGGAGCGGGCCCTGACTGTGACGGACAGGTTCTTGTATATCACGATATGGTTGGAATGAACAAAGGTTTCAGTCCGAAATTTTTAAGAAGATATCTTGATCTGTACACGGAAATTACAGGAGCTGTTGCCCAATATGTAAAGGATGTAAAAAGTGTGGAATTCCCTAATGAAAATGAAAGCTACTAATTGATGCAGAACCAACAGACCATTCAGGGGATTTTATCAATTGCGGCGCTCATTTGTCTTGCAGCAGGCTGGTTTAATCTGTTTTCTCCGGAAATTAATATCATTCTGTCCAGAAAAGTTTTTTATTATTTGATCGGAGCCAGCTTTTTTGTCCAGGCACCTTTACTGACCAATAAAAATTTCACATACGCGATGTACGCGGCGGCATTGCTTTGTATAGTTGGAGCCACTTTACCGGAGGGCTCTAAGCTTTCGATTCTTAAAACAATCGGTTTGCTTGGCGGAATCGCACTTTCTTTTACCAACAGGCCAAAGCGTATATAAGGTATGGAGGAACAGATTGTATATGAAGACAACCATCTTTTGGTGGTCAACAAAAAAGTAGGACAACTTGTTCAGGGCGATAAAACCGGTGATGAATCTTTGCTGGAGTCCATTAAAAATTTTATAAAAAAAAGAGATGCTAAGCCCGGAAATGTTTTTCTCGGTTTGGTTCACCGTATAGACCGGCCTACTTCAGGGCTGGTTATTTATGCCAAAACTTCCAAAGCACTTTCCCGTCTTACACAAATGGTAAAGAACAGGGAAGTTAAGAAAACGTACTGGGCAGTTGTGGGAAAAGAAATGATTCCTCAAAGTCAAAGGCTTGTTCATTACCTGAAGAAAAATGAAAAGAATAATAAAGCCATTGTTTTTCCTAAAGCGACAGAAGGAGCAAAAGAAGCCATCCTGACTTACCATGTGATTAAAACGCTTGATAATTATATGCTTCTTGAAATTGATCTTGAAACCGGAAGACATCACCAGATCCGTGCCCAACTGTCCAAGACCGGGATTCCGATAAAAGGAGACCTGAAATACGGAGCTCCCCGCTCCAATCCGGATGGAGGAATCAATCTTCATGCCCGGAAACTGGAATTTATTCATCCCGTCACCAAAGAAAATATTAAAATTATAGCCCCGGTCCCGCAGAATGATGCGATCTGGAGAGCTTGTGAAGAATAAAATGATCCTGCAATTTTTTGCAGGATTTTTTATATAAATTTTAGTAATAGCTCCGGGCCCTTGTTTTTTTGAAACTTAATTTTGCCCATTCTGAAAAAATGTCTAACTTCGTCACAACTTTAGGGGTGTCTGTAGACATACAGACTGAGACTTTACCCTTTGAACCTGATCTGGATTATACCAGCGTAGGGAAAAGTAAATGACTTTTGCTGTACATTCTATTGTACAATAAGAGCCATTCCTAAAGTATATAAAAAATTAGGAATGGAACTTACAATCAACCACACAACGAAAACATTTGAAGTACTTCCGGACAATCTGGAAGCACTGATGGCTATGGAAATACCCGGAAAGAAAAAAGGTATTGCTGTAGCTCTCAACAATCGTATTATTCCACTGTCCGCCTGGGCAGAAACACTCCTTAAAGACAAAGATTCAGTTTTAATCATTACGGCCACTCAGGGTGGATAATTCTTACTAATAAAACAAAAACTTATGGCTCATTCAATCACCTGTTCGCCATTTCCGAACGCCAGGAAAATTTACGTTGAAGGAAAAATACATCCTATCAGCGTAGCAATGCGTGAGATTTATCTCAGCCCTACTAAGCTTAGCAATGGAACCTTGGAAGACAATCCTCCGGTCACCATTTATGATACTTCGGGCCCCTACACAGATGAAAATGCATCCATTGACATCATGAAAGGACTACCGAGAATCAGGGAACAATGGATCCTGGACAGAAAAGATGTGGATACCCTGAACGGAATCACCTCAGAATACGGGAAAGCTCGCCTCGCAGATCCACGTCTTGATGACCTGCGTTTTGCCTACGATCACAAACCGAAAGTAGCAAAAGAAGGACTTGAACTTACGCAGCTCTATTACGCAAAACAGGGAATCGTTACCGCTGAAATGGAATATGTAGCAATCAGGGAAAATCAGAGGATTGAGCAGCTGGAAACAGTTTCCGGTGAAATGGCATGCCAGCATCTCGGAAACAGTTTTGGGGCCAATACCCCAAAAAGTAAAATCACCCCGGAATTTGTAAGGGATGAAATTGCTGCCGGAAGAGCGATCATTCCCAATAATATCAACCACCCGGAAAGTGAACCGATGATTATCGGGCGTAATTTTCTGGTTAAAATTAATGCCAATATCGGGAACAGTGCTGTTTCTTCCAGTATCGAAGAAGAAGTGGAAAAAGCAGTATGGGCATGCCGGTGGGGAGCAGATACCATCATGGATCTTTCCACAGGAAAAAATATCCACGAAACAAGAGAGTGGATCATCAGGAACAGTCCGGTTCCTATTGGTACCGTTCCTATTTACCAGGCGCTGGAAAAAGTAAAAGGTGTTCCGGAAGATCTTACGTGGGAAGTTTTTAAAGACACCTTAATTGAGCAGGCAGAACAGGGTGTATCCTATTTTACTATTCATGCCGGAGTTTTATTAAGATACATACATCTTACAGCAAAAAGAGTAACCGGAATAGTTTCAAGAGGAGGCTCCATTATGGCCAAATGGTGTCTTTACCATCATAAAGAAAATTTTCTGTACACCCATTTCGAAGAAATTTGCGAGATCATGAAAAAATATGATGTGGCCTTTTCTCTGGGAGACGGCCTACGTCCGGGATCTATTGCCGATGCCAATGATGCCGCACAGTTTGCAGAACTGGAAACTTTAGGTGAGCTGACGAAAATTGCATGGAAACATAACGTACAGGTGATGATAGAAGGTCCCGGTCATGTACCGATGCATATGATCAAGGAAAATATGGATAAGCAACTGGAAGTATGCCAGGAAGCACCATTTTACACTTTAGGACCTTTAACAACAGATATTGCACCGGGCTACGACCATATTACTTCCGGAATAGGAGCTGCAATGATCGGCTGGTTCGGATGTGCAATGCTTTGCTACGTAACCCCGAAAGAACATTTGGGTCTTCCCAACAAAGAAGATGTAAAAGTAGGTGTTATCACTTACAAATTAGCTGCCCATGCTGCAGATCTGGCAAAAGGCCATCCCGGGGCACAATACAGGGACAATGCTTTAAGTAAAGCCAGGTTTGAGTTCCGTTGGGAAGACCAGTTCAATCTTTCATTAGATCCGGATACGGCCAGAGCCTACCACGATGAAACGCTTCCGGCAGAAGGTGCTAAAATTGCCCATTTTTGTTCTATGTGTGGTCCGAAATTCTGCTCTATGAAAATCACTCAGGAGATTCGCGATTCTGCAGAAAAAGGAATGCTGGATAAATCCCAGGAATTTATAGAAAAAGGAAAAGAGATTTATATATGATCCTGGTGATCACTCCTGAAACAATGGTTCAAAACGAAACAGAGATCATCAACCAAATGTTTAGGGAAGGATTGGAACTGCTTCATATAAGAAAGCCTAAGATAAGCCGGGAAGAAATGAAAAATTTCCTGTGCCGTATTGATGAAGAATTTTATCCTCAATTGGTACTGCATGGATATTATGATTTGGGGAAGGATCATCATATTTCCCGGTTTCATTTCAGAGAAGCAGACCGGAATGCCGGGATTTATAAGTCGTATACCGGGAAAAATATTCTTTCCACCTCGGTTCACGATATGGAAACGTATAATGAGCTGGAAAAAGAATGGGAATATTCATTTTTCAGTCCGGTTTTTCCAAGTATCTCTAAAAGAGGCTATGGGAAAGATTCATCTTTAATGGAAGAACTGAAATATAGAAATAACCAAAGAGTAAAATTAATTGCATTGGGAGGAATTAACGAAAACAATATCTGTAAAGTGTTTGAAAACGGAGCAGACGGTGCAGCACTGTTAGGTGCAGTTTGGAATAGCAATCAGCCATTAAATACATTTAAAAAATGCAGACAGAACGTCCTTTTGTGATGAGCATTGCGGGATTTGATCCTTCAGGTGGCGCAGGTGTTTTGGCTGATATAAAAACATTTGAGCAGCATGGTGTGATGGGGTTGGGCGTTTGCACGGCGATGACTGTTCAAACAGACTCCCGGTGTTTAAGCATAGAGTGGCGGCCTTTGGAGGAAATCATAACGGCTATAGATGTTTTGATGAAAGATTACCCTGTAGGAGCCGTAAAAATCGGAATAGTAAAAGATGCATTATTCCTGGAAAAGATTGTAGAAAAAATACGATCGCATCATGCAGAAATAAAGATCATTTGGGATCCGGTATTAAAAAGTACTTCAGAGTTTTCTTTTTTTGACCTGGAAAGCTTACCGCTTTTAACAGATGTTTTAAAGCAGATTGACCTTATTACACCTAATTATAATGAATATAAGGTCTTACAGAAATATGATCTTTTAAATAAATTGGGAAATTCATGTGCCGTGCTGGTTAAAGGAGGTCATAGAAATGATAAAACAGGTACAGATATTCTGATCTGTCAGGGAAAAGAAATCTCGCTGGAACCAGGTCAGAAAGATTCCTCCGGCTTTTATCCCAAACACGGTTCAGGATGTGTGCTCTCTTCTGCCATTACAGCTCACCTTGCTAAAGGAGAAAACCTTGAAGCAGCCTGCAGGAAAGGAAAATTATACATAGAGAAATTTTTAAAGACTAACCCTTCTTTACTGGGTTTTCATTCAACTTAATCATGGAAAAATTACAATACATATCTCAGGGACGGACAAAAACAGAGCAGGAAAATAACATTCGTAAAGCTTTGGACCATGGCATACAGTGGGTGCAGGTCCGTTGGAAAAATGCTGATGAAGCCGAATTTTTTCACCTCTGTGAAATTTCAAAGCAGCTTTGCTCAGAATATCAGGCCGTTTGCATCATTAATGATCATGTACAGATGGCAAAAGATATGGATGCGGACGGAGTTCATTTAGGATTAAAGGATAGGTCTGTTGATAGTGCAAGAGAAATTCTGGGGAACCATAAAATCATCGGAGGAACAGCTAATACCATTTCAGATGTCTTGCAAAGAATAAATGAACCGTGTGATTATATCGGTTTAGGACCTTTGAGATTCACTTCCACCAAGGAGCAGCTGAGCCCGATTTTGGGTTTTGAGGGCTATCGGGATATCGTTGGAAGTTTAAAAGCACAATCAATAGACATTCCAAAAATCTACGCAATAGGAGGCGTTGTACTTGAAGATGTTGAACTTCTTCAGCAAATTGGAATATATGGTGCTGCGGTTTCGGGAGAAATCACCAGCCGTCCGGCTGTCATCAGTGAATTTAAAAAAGCAATGATATGAATAATCAGAAATTAATAATAGCAGGCCGGATTTTTGAATCCAGATTATTTTTAGGAACGGGAAAATTCGGAAGCCTTTCAGAAATGACCGATTCCATTATCGCTTCAGGAAGTGAAATGGTGACCATGGCCTTAAAAAGAATAGATTCAGGATCTTCGGAAGATGGTTTGCTGGAAGCCATAAAACCCGCAAAAGTTCATCTTTTGCCCAATACTTCAGGAGCAAGAACAGCCAAAGAAGCTGTATTGGCAGCGCAGCTTGCGAGAGAAGCTCTGGAAACAAACTGGGTGAAACTGGAGATTCATCCCGATCCGAAATACCTTCTTCCGGATCCTATTGAAACTTTATATGCAACGGAAGAATTAGCCAGACTCGGATTTATCGTGATGCCATACATCCATGCCGATCCTGTTTTGTGCAAGCGTCTCGAAGATGCCGGAACCGCTGTTGTAATGCCCTTAGGAGCACCGATTGGAACTAATAAAGGCTTAAGAACTCAAGACTTCTTGGAAATTATTATCAGCCAAAGTAAAGTTCCCGTAGTGGTGGATGCCGGAATAGGGGCACCTTCAGACGCTGCAAAAGCGATGGAAATGGGAGCAGATGCTGTACTGGTTAATACCGCCATTGCTGTAGCACAGAACCCTGTGAATATGGCTTTAGCCTTTAAAGAAGGAGTTATTGCAGGAAGAAGAGCATATGAATCCGGTTTGGGCGCAATTGCCGATCATGCCGAAGCATCAAGCCCTTTGACCTCCTTTTTATTTGAATCATAAAACAGAAGTAATGAACGGCTTTAAAGATATTTTTGAACGCTATCATTGGGAAGATATAAAAACCCGGCTGGAGAAAGTGACCCACTCCGAAGTGCTGAACAGTCTTCAGAAGAAACATAAAACCTTGGACGACTTCCTGAACCTGATTTCCCCTGCCGCAGCAAAAGAACTTGAACTGATGGCCAAAATGGCCCGCCAGCTTACCCAGAAACGCTTTGGGAAAACCATCCAGCTGTATGCACCGATGTATCTCAGCAATGAATGCCAGAATATCTGTACCTACTGCGGCTTCAGCCTCGATAATAATGTAAAAAGGAAAACTCTTTCTGATACAGAGCTGATGATTGAAGCTTCGGTTTTAAAATCAATGGGAGTCAATCATGTACTTTTGGTGAGCGGAGAAGCCCATAAAACAGTGGGAATTTCTTACTTTTTAAATGCTGTCCGCCTGCTGAGACCTCATTTTGCCAATATTTCAATCGAAGTACAGCCCTTATCCGAAGAAGAATATCTGCAACTGCATCAGGAAGGGGTTTATTCTGTTTTGGTTTACCAGGAAACCTATCATCAGGAAGTTTATAAAGAATATCATCCCAAAGGAAAAAAATCAAACTTCCATTTCAGACTGGATACCCCGGACAGAATAGGAAGGGCAGGAATTCATAAAATAGGATTGGGTGTTTTGCTGGGACTCGAAGACTGGCGCGTAGACAGTTTCTTTAATGCCCTTCACATCAATTATCTTCAAAAACAATACTGGAAAAGCAAATTTTCAGTTTCCTTTCCACGGCTGAGGCCGGCAGAAGGAATCATTGAGCCTAATTTTATTATGGAAGACAAAGACCTTCTTCAATTGATCTGTGCTTACAGAATCTGGAATGAAGATCTCGAAATCTCAATTTCTACCAGGGAAAATGAAAAATTCAGAGACCATATCATATCATTGGGTGCCACAACGATGAGTGCGGCTTCCAAAACAAATCCAGGTGGTTATGCTGTAGATATTGAATCTCTGGAACAGTTTGAAACCAGTGACGAACGCAGCATGGAAGAAGTGAAGAATATCATCAGAAAGGCAGGCTATGATCCTGTGATGAAAGACTGGGACTCTGCATATGGAGGAATTTAAAAATTAAAACCATTAAGAAAGTTGAAGTTATTAAGGTTAGTTAAGAAAAATCAATAGATTTTAAATCTTAAAGGAAAGCTCACCTTAATCCTCTTAACATCTTAAAAACCCTTAATGGTTAAAAAATTATAAGATGAGCAAAGATATTTTTGCAAGATACAGCAGGCAGATTTTTATTGAAGAAATTGGTTTGGAAGGCCAGCGGAAAATCATAAATTCCAAAGTTCTTGTGATCGGAGCGGGAGGCCTGGGAAGTCCGGTTATCCAATACCTTGCGGCTGCAGGCGTTGGGAATTTGGGTGTTGCTGATTTCGATGAGGTTGAACTTCACAATCTCAACCGCCAGGTTATTCACACTGAAAATACAGTGGGAATCTCAAAAGTAAAAAGTTCGGAACTTTTTGTAAAAAGCCTCAACCGTCAAGTGAATTTTACGGGAATTGATGAAAAAATTACCCATTCCAATGGAGAAGAAATCCTTTCGAAGTACGATATTATTGTAGACGGGTCTGATAACTTTACAGCCAGATATTTAATCAACGACACCTGTGTAAATATAGGAAAGCCCCTCATCTACGGAAGTATACTTGGTTTTTCAGGACAGGTTGCTATTTTTAATTATAAAGGAAGTAAAAACCTCAGAAATCTTTTTCCTGAGCCGCCTTCTGAAGAAAATATCCCGGACTGTGATAGTCTTGGAGTTTTGGGAGCTCTTCCGGGCATTATAGGAAGCATGATGGCTCTACAGGTTTTAAAGATCATCACAAAACTTCCTGTACAAGCAAATCAGCTAACCCTTATTGATACCCTGGACTGGAGATTCCAGACTATAGATTTTTAAATTATATTGTTTTTAAATAAATAAGGCAGTAAAATTTCTTTACTGCCTTATTTTATGATTTATGATGGAAAATTACTGCGGATTCTGCATCACGCTACTATCTTCCTTCTTAGTCTGGTTCAGGATGTTTGGATCTTCCTTGGCCAGTTTATTCTTCGTAGGAATTTTGTAGTTAATTGAAATTCCGAAATTTCTCGTATCATACTTACTTCTGATCATTACAGGCTGGCCTTCAGGCGGATTAGATCTTACCTGCATTACCTGTCCGTTGAAAATATCATTCGCAAAAACCGAAACGGTCAAACGATTATTCATGAATTTTTTCGTTAAAGTAACGTCAAATGAATTGCTGAAAGGTTTCTCTGCTGTAAAATAGAAATATCCTGCTTTTGGAGTCAGATAGCTATAGTTGGCGGTCAGTTTAATGTCCTTCGGTAAAAGCAACTGAGTCATGATATTGAATATCCAGAAACCTTTGTTGTTTAAATTATCGATCTCATGCTTCTGGTATCCTGCGTACAGATACATGAAATTAATTTTATCTGGATTAAAATTAAACTTCATGATCTCACTCATCGGCTTGCTGAAAATCATAAAAGGGATAGGAAGCCCTACATTAAAATTGTGAATTTTCATATTTGAAATATTCACCTGCTCATTAAATAGCTTTCTTCCGTCTTTCCTTATAATCTGAGCCACCTGATTATTTGCTGAGCTTACACTATAGCCAATAAATGCATAGTCAAAAGCAGAAACTTTGATCTCATAATTGTCAAAAATAGTAGGCTGTAAATTAGGGTTTCCTGTTACTTCTGTACTGGGCCCCGAGAATGTTACGTTATTTGGATTTAAAGCAGAAATACTAGGTAAACTGATTTTTTTATTATAATTGGCAGCAATATATACCTGATTCATTACGCTATACTGCACACTTGCATTCGGAAATAATTTAAATTTATTAAAAGGAATTAAGTTATCTTCAGCCAGATTTCCTTCCTTATCAAAAAATCGTGTAATCCCGGAAATATCATAATTTTCGGCACGCGCTCCTAAAGTGAAATCAAATTTCTTAAGTTTCGCCTGAAACTCCAGATAGGTTGAAGCTGTTTGCCTTTGGTAATCAAGGTTCGTGATTCCAAAGCTTTCAGTATCATAATTCTGTTTTTCATATAATCCACCAAAACTTACTTTTCCACCGTCCAGAAGTTTAATCGGCTGGGAATAATCTATTTTGAAGTTGGCAATATTCATTACAGATTGGTTATTTAAAACATCTTTTTGACCGTTACTGTTTATTGTTTTTGTGGGATCAAATACAAAATAACCCTCCTGAGAAAAATTATCCTGAGCAAACTTACTGTCAGATCTGGTATATCCAAATTGAAAATCCAGCTTCTGAGACTTATCCGCAAAACGTTTCTGATAAGTCATCACTGCTTCCTGTCTCAAGTTATTGGTATGGGCAACATCTGAGGAATTATAATAGGCCTCCCGTAAGTCCTTAGGATTTTTTTCAAAAGGTAAGTCTCCATGGCCATTACTCAAAGTATAATTATCATTGTTATTATGGTAAATATCGTAGTTCAGCAATAATCTGTCCTGCCCAAGGTCAAAAGTCAATCCTGATTTTGCAAAATATCCGCGTCCTATTCTGTCCGTATTGCTATGCAGAAGTACATCCTGATCGCCATTCAGCATACTTTCACGGTAATTCTGGCCTACATTCAGCTGCCATCCGAAAAGCTTATTTCTTGCATTCAGATTTAAAGAATTAGTGGTTCTGCTTCTGAATTTATCGTAATTGGAAAACGAGTAATTTCCCGAATAGGTTGCGGTTAAATACTTATTGGCATTCTTATTTGTAATAATATTCATGATGGCACCTCCTGAGGTAGCCGGATATTCTGCTCCCGGCTGGGTGATCACTTCTATTCTGTCTACCGAGTTGGCAGGCATCCCTTCAAGAAAAGAATTCAGTTCGTTTGAAGTGATGTTTAAAGGTCTTCCGTTCAAGTAAACATCCAGGATTTTTCCCTGGTACATCATTCCGGCAATATCGGTGGAAACCAGTCCCGGAAGCTTTTTGATGCCCTCCAGAACATTCCCGTTATTCAGCTGGGGCTGTTCAGAAAAGTCAAAAATAGTACGGTCTGCTTTCTGTTCAACGGCTTTTTTAGTTTTGGTAATGACTACGCCTTCAATCTGTTTCTCCTTGTCTGGGCTGGTATTGGTTTTTTCCTGTGAATAGGCAAAAAAAGACGCCAGCAAAGACAGCGTGAATATAGTTTTTTTCATAATGTTTTTTACTACTATTCAGTTAGACGTAAAAAAAGCTCATTTGTTACGGTGAAATTTGCGAAAAGTTAAAATTTTGGGCATTTATTTTTTTATTTCCGGAATAATTATATCTTTGCCACGTAATTATCAAGAATCTCATAGATGGGATAGCAACCTGCAAAAACAAGCAAGGTGCTAAAATAGATAAGCCGGTATGCCCGGAAAAAATGTTTGTTCTCTATTTTCTTCCCATCTTGACATTTTTGTTTTAAAAATAAAATCAATGTTTAAAGACAAGGGAAACCACAAGAACCATTTAAAATTTCGTTTCTCAGATCATGACGTGCCACTTCGTTATTCTGACCTGTTTTCATGCCATGCTCACATGTGCATGTGTTGTTGTTTCTAGACTTCTTTAAAAAATAATTCAATCATTCAGGCTTTTGACCGTAACCTTAAATAAAGGTTGCAGGAATTCTATTGCCTGAAATTAACCCACAATCAGTAATCAAAAAATAAAAAACACATGTACAATTTCAACAAAAAAACAATCATAGCATCAGCTACTTTTATTTCAGCATTTTATTTCGGGCAGACGGATTCCGTATCTTCCAAGAAGATCGATGATGTGGTGATCCTTGGGTCCAGAGGGGCAGGAAGATCACTTACAGAAACTCCGGTTCCGGTAGATATCATCAATATTTCTAAAATTCTGAGACAAAGTCCTGTGAATAACATAAGCCAGGCGCTTAACTATGTAGTGCCTTCATTTTCTTCCACATCGCATACGGTGAATGACGGAACGGATTTTGTGGATCCTGCCCTTCTGAGAGGACTTGGCCCGGATCAGGTGCTGGTATTGCTTAACGGAAAAAGAAGATACCAATCATCGCTGATCAATGTTACCCTGACTCCGGGAAGAGGTTCGGTAGGAACGGATCTTAACGCAATTCCAGCTTTTGCTTTAGAAAAAATAGAGGTTCTGAGAGACGGGGCTTCTGCTCAATATGGTTCTGACGCTATTGCAGGAGTCGTGAATTTAGGTTTAAAGAAAAGGCTTGGTCTTTCAGGACAGGTATTTTTAGGAGGATATGCTTCACCGGTTGCCAATAATTTCTCAGGAGGAGTAGATGGGAAGACGATTTCTGCAGATCTTAACTATGGGGCAAAGATCGGGGAGAAAGGATTTATTAATGTAACAGGTTCTGTACAGTATAGGGACCCCTATTCAAGAGCGGGCGAACGTCAAGGGCCAATCTTTAATGCCTATAATGCTATTAATTACAGAGCATTGCAGAATGGGATCAATATTGATGGACTGTATAAGAATATTACCAACACTCCTAATACCCAGCAAATTATCAATACAGTCAAACAGTATGCCTCACAGGTTGGCTATTTTTCACAGGATTTCAAGGATCAGATATCAGGAGCTAACAGTATAGCAGCATTACAAGGTTTGCTGGGAAGAGATTTTACTGATCAGGAGCTTACATACAGGGGTTTGGAAAGAAAGGATTTCAGTTTAAGAGCAGGACAGTCTAAGCTGCAGTCCGCACAGCTGTTTTTCAACTCTGAAATTCCGGTGAATGAAGACTGGAAAGTATACTCATTCGGAGGATACAGCTACCGCTTAGGAAATGCCGGTGGATTTTACCGTCTGCCAAATACAGAAAGAAACATCAACGCTGTTACCCCTAATGGATACCTTCCACAAATTGAAGCCAGTGTGAATGATTATTCCTTAGCCGGAGGGATCAAAGGTAAATGGAATGGCTGGAATGTGGATCTGAGCAATACTTTCGGAAAGAATGCCTTTAATTTTGGAGTGGTGAATACATTTAATGCCTCCTTGGTAGAGAATTCCCCAAGAACATTTAAAGCAGGAGGCTCAGAATTTTTACAAAATACTCTAAATCTTGATTTCTCAAAAAAATATGATGTACTTCACGGCCTGAACGTAGCCTTTGGAGGGGAATACCGTTATGAAAACTATAAAGTAAATGCCGGTAATGAAAACTCCTATGTTTCCTATGATATCTTTGGCCGTGTGGTAACTGCCACAACACCAGACAATGAAAAGGTAACAGACTTCTTTGGTGCTGTAAGGCCTGCCGGATCACAGGTTTTTCCAGGATTTAGTCCTGATAATGCGGTTTCCGGAAGCAGAAACAGTGTTGCAGCATATGCCGATGTTGAAATTGAACCAACGGATTGGTGGCTATTGGAAGGTGCTGTTCGTTTTGAAAATTATTCAGACTTCGGTTCTACGTTTAATTATAAATTGGCGACCAATATAAGACTGGCTAAGAATCTTAACTGGAGAGGAGCGGTTTCTACAGGATTCAGGGCACCTTCCCTGGCTCAGATTTATTACAGTTCTACCTCTACACTGATTCAGAAGGGGCAAACAACACAGGTAGGAACCTTCAGGAATAATTCCGAAGCAGCCCAGGCATTAGGAATTCCAAAACTGAAGCAGGAAACCTCACAGTCTTACAGCACAGGAATTACCTGGAAGATTCCGTCTTTGAGCTTGGTGTTTACAGCAGATGCTTATCTTATAAAGATCAAGGACAGGGTAGTGCTTACGGATTTATTCTACCGTCCGGAAACAGTTAATACTCCTGATGATCAGGTGCTGCAAAGTGCCTTTGACCTTGCAAGGGCCAGCGCTGCCAATTTCTTTGCCAATGCAGTGGATTCACAGACAAAAGGATTAGATATTACGATTTCCCAGAATTCAAGGATCTCGGAAGGGATATCCCTGGAAAATAATCTGGGACTTAATCTTAACCAAACCAGAAGGATCGGAGATATTCATGCTTCTCCTAAACTGGTGAGCCAGATTAATAATTATTTTTCCGAACCCAACAGAGTCTACTTTGAAGAAGCTGTACCCCGCATAAAAGCGACTCTCTCCAATACCCTGAGGCTTGCCGCGCTTACAGTTTCCCTTAGAAATTCCTACTTTGGAAAAGTGACGGATGCTGATGTGCTGGATGCCAACTTTGACGGAGTTACTGAAAACAGAGAGCATTTTATATTGAATGAACGTTTTGTAACGGACCTTTCCGTAGGTTATGATTTTAATAAAAATATCTCAGCAACAGTAGGAAGTAATAATATCTTCAATATTCTTCCGTCGAAAAGTCCGAATATCAGCTCTTTGACCGCGGATAATCAGTTTGTGTATTCCAGACAGGTTTCCCAGTATGGGATTGGTGGGCGTTTCCTTTTTGCAAGGATAGAGTTTAAATTTTAAAAACAGGCTAAATAAAAAGCGGCTTCCGAAGGAAGCCGCTTTTCTATGATTAATTATTCTAACAATTAATTCTGTTGTTTTTTAATCAGGTTAAGGGCAGAACCAGCCTTGAACCAATCGATCTGCTGATCGTTGTAAGTATGGTTGGCCATGATGATGTCTTTAGTTCCGTCAGCGTGAACGAATTCTAAAGTCAGTTGTTTTCCAGGAGCAAACTGGTCAAGATCTAAGAAATTAACGGTGTCATCTTCCTGGATTTTATCATAATCAGCTTCATTAGCGAAAGTGATTCCCAACATTCCTTGTTTTTTAAGGTTGGTTTCATGGATTCTCGCGAATGATTTTACCAATACTGCTTTTACACCTAAATGTCTTGGTTCCATTGCTGCATGCTCTCTTGAAGAACCTTCACCGTAGTTCTGGTCTCCCACAACGATGGTAGGAATTCCTGCGGCTTTATAAGCTCTCTGTACAGCCGGAACTTCACCATATTCACCCGTTAATTCATTTTTAACGCGGTTGGTTTCCATGTTGTAGGCATTGACAGCTCCAATCAGCATGTTGTTTGAAATATTGTCAAGATGGCCTCTGTATTTCAGCCATGGTCCCGCCATAGAAATATGGTCGGTAGTACATTTTCCGAAGGCCTTGATCAGTACCTTAGCGCCTTCAATGTTCTTACCGTCCCATGCAGGGAATTCTTCCAGTAACTGAAGTCTGTCCGAAGTGGGACTTACCTTCACAACAACAGAAGAACCGTCCTCAGATGGTGCCTGGTATCCATTATCATCAACTGCAAAACCTCTTGCAGGAAGTTCAGAGCCTTTAGGTTCGTCTAATTTTACCTGCTCACCGTTTTCAGCAGTTAAAGTATCTGTAATCGGATTGAAATCCAATCTTCCTGAAATTGCTACTGCAGCTACCATTTCCGGAGATGCTACGAATGCGTGTGTATTCGGGTTACCATCAGCTCTCTTTGCAAAGTTTCTGTTGAAAGAGTGAATGATAGAGTTTTTCTCTCCTTTGTCCGCTCCTTCTCTGTCCCATTGTCCGATACAAGGTCCGCAGGCATTGGTAAAGATTCTGGCATTTTCAAATTTTCTGAAAGAATTTAAGAATCCGTCTCTTTCTGCTGTGAATTTTACCTGCTCGGAACCAGGGTTGATTCCTAAAATTGCTTTTGGCTTCACGCCTTTTGCCACTGCATCTTCAACGATGGAAGCAGCTCTTGATAAATCTTCATAAGAAGAGTTGGTACAAGACCCGATCAATGCCCATTCCACCTCAAGCGGCCATCCGTTGGCTTCAGCTTTAGCTCTGAATTCTGCTACAGGGGTAGCAAGGTCCGGAGTAAAAGGTCCGTTTAAGTGAGGAGTCAGTTCAGAAAGGTTGATTTCTATTAACTGATCAAAATATTGTTCAGGATTTGCATATACTTCAGCATCACCTGTCAGGTGTTCTGCAATTTTATCGGCAGCATCTACTACATCCTGTCTTCCTGTTGCAGCGAGGTATCTTCTCATGGAATCATCATATCCGAAGGTAGAAGTTGTTGCCCCGATTTCAGCACCCATATTGCAGATGGTTCCTTTACCTGTTGCTGAAAGGGATTCTGCTCCTTCACCGAAATATTCCACAATACATCCTGTTCCTCCTTTTACGGTAAGAATTCCTGCCACTTTCAGGATGACGTCTTTTGCAGAAGTCCATCCGCTCATTTTACCGGTTAATTTTACCCCGATAAGTTTTGGCATTTTAAGTTCCCAGGCCATTCCGGCCATTACATCTACCGCATCAGCACCACCAACACCGATAGCTACCATTCCCAGACCACCTGCGTTTACCGTATGAGAGTCGGTACCGATCATCATACCTCCCGGGAATGCATAGTTCTCCAGTACAACCTGGTGAATGATTCCGGCTCCCGGTTTCCAGAAACCGATTCCATATTTATCACAAACAGAGCTCAGAAAGTTGAATACCTCCGAGTTTTTGTTGATACCTTCCTGTAAATCTGCTTCAGCACCTACTCTTGCCTGGATCAGGTGATCGGCATGAGCGGTGGACGGAACAGCTACTTTAGCTTTTCCTGCCTGCATGAACTGTAAAAGCGCCATTTGCGCAGTGGCATCCTGCATAGCCACTCTGTCTGGTGCAAAATCTACGTAAGAGTTTCCTCTCTCATGTGCCTGTGTAGCATTTCCTTCCCACAGGTGAGTGTAAAGAATTTTTTCTGAAAGTGTAAGTGGTTTTCCCACGACTTGTCTTGCCGCAGCAATTCTTTCCGGGTAACGCTCGTACACTTTTTTGATCATATCAATATCAAAAGTCATATCTTAATTTAATTTTTTTTCTTTTAAATATACTTTCCTCTTTTTTCGGAAAAATAGTCCTTTACTTTTCATCAAATTCTGTTCCTTCAATCTATTAAAGGGATTGTTCTGAACAATGGTCAGGATATTTTCCGTCTATCAAGTTAAGAAAAAATTGGAATTTGTTTTATTTCTTTTATCTTAAATAATTCTTAACCAGCCTTAAATGGAAAGGTTCTAAACAAAAATTGAAAGATTTTAAATTCCGCAGGACTAAAATCTTTCAATTATATAATTTAAAATAGTCCGAGGACTTATCTTTAAGCTCTGTTAATGACCAACCTGAACCAATTCCTTAATAGGAGGAGCAAATTTAGTAAGGTCAATGCCTTCAACCGCAGCTTTGTATTCATCTATATTAGGAATTCTTCCAATAATGGCAGATAGTACAACAACAGGAGTTGAAGCCAGTAAAGATTCTCCTTTTTTACGTTCGGAATCTTCAACAACTCTTCCCTGGAAAAGACGGGTTGAGGTAGCCAGTACAGTATCTCCTTTTGCCGCTTTTTCCTGGTTACCCATACAAAGGTTACAGCCAGGGCGTTCCAGGTACATCATGTTTTTGTATTCAACACGCGCTTCACCTTTAGGAGCATTATCGTCAAATTCGAAACCTGAATATTTTTCTAAAAACTCCCAGTCTCCTTCAGCTTTTAACTCATCAATGATATTATAAGTTGGAGCCGCTACTACAAGAGGAGCGTTGAATTCAACTTTACCTTGTTGTTTTTCAATGTTTTTAAGCATCTGGGAAACAATCTTTAAATCTCCTTTGTGAACCATACAAGATCCGACAAATCCAAGATCTACTTTTTTCTCACCTGCATAATAAGAAAGGTCTCTGATGGTATCATGGGTATATCTTTTGGAAACGTCTTCGTTGTTTACATCCGGGTCAGCAATCATCGGTTCAACGATGGCATCAAGATCAACGACTACTTCTGCATAATATTTCGCGTTTGAATCCGGAGTTAAAGCCGGCTTTTCACCAGACCTGATCTCTGCAATTCTCTTATTAGCTTTATCGATTAATCCCTGAAGAACCTGATTATGGTTATCCATACCTTTATCAATCATGATCTGAATTCTGCTTTTGGCAATTTCCAAAGATTCAATTAATGTATTGTCTTCAGAAATATTGATAGAGGCTTTAGCCTTCATTTCTGCCGTCCAGTCTGTAAAGGTAAATGCCTGGTCAGCCGGAAGTGTTCCAATGTGAACCTCAATGATTCTTCCCTGGAATACGTTTTCTCCTCCGAACTGCTTAAGCATCTGAGCCTGTGTAGCATGAACAACATCACGGAAATCCATGTGCTCTTTCATATTCCCTTTGAAGGTTACTTTTACAGATTCAGGAATAGGCATAGAGGCTTCACCTGTAGCCAATGCCAGGGCAACGGTTCCGGAGTCAGCTCCAAAAGCAACTCCTTTTGACATTCTTGTATGGGAGTCACCGCCAATGATGATGGCCCACTCGTCTATAGTGATATCATTAAGAACTTTGTGAATTACGTCGGTCATAGCATGATATTCACCTTTCGGGTCACGGGCTGTAATCAAGCCGAACTCATTCATGAATTTCATCAGCTTAGGAATGTTTGCCTGTGCTTTTTTATCCCATACTGAAGCGGTGTGACATCCTGATTGGTATGCGCCATCAACGATTGGAGAAATTACGGTTGCAGCCATAGATTCAAGTTCCTGAGCAGTCATCAGTCCTGTTGTATCCTGAGATCCAACAATATTTACCTGTACACGAACGTCTGAACCGGCATGTAGAACTTTTCCAGGTGTTGTTCCAACAGCATTTTTGTTGAATATTTTTTCTACAGCAGTAAGTCCCTGACCTTCGTGGGAAATTTCTTTTGAAGGGGCAAAAACAGCAGGAGTTTCAATTCCTAAAAGTTTCGCTGCAAATGTCTGCAGTTTTTTACCAAATACAATGGCATAAGATCCGCCGGCTTTGATGAATTCCATTTTCTGAGGAGTGAATGCCTTTGAAATGTCAATCAGCTCCTGGTCGCCGTTATATAGTTTTTTTGTTTTTGTATTGATGGTTAGAACAGTTCCGGTAGCTACAGAATATGCTTCTTCAAGAACGATATCGCCATTTTCATTACGAAGAGGATTGCCGTTTTCGTCAAGCTTTTTAACCCAGTTTTTAAGGTCAATACCAATACCTCCGGTTACGTCTACTGTAGTAAGGAAAATCGGAGAGATACCGTTGGTTCCTCCAACGATCGGAGCAATATTTACAAACGGAATATACGGGCTTGCCTGCTTTCCTGTCCAAAGAGCCACGTTGTTTACTCCTGACATTCTGGATGAACCTACTCCCATTGTACCTTTCTCTGCAATCAGCATTACACTTTTGTCAGGATGCTGTGCCTGAAGTGCTTTGATTTCTTCCTGTGCCTGAGGTGTGATCATACATTTACCATGAAGCTCACGGTCTGATCTTGAGTGGGCCTGGTTACCCGGAGAAAGTAAATCTGTTGAGATATCTCCTTCCCCTGCAATGAATGTAACTACTTTAATTTCTTCTGCAACATCCGGCAGTTTAGTGAAAAATTCTGCTTTTGCATAGCTTTCAATAATATCTTTTGCGATTTCGTTACCGCTGTTGAATGCTTCTTTCAGACGGTTGGTATCGGCTTCGTAAAGGAAAACCTGAGTTTTAAGGACATTAGCCGCTTCTTTGGCAATTGAGATATCGTTACCTAAAGCCAGATCCAGCAATACTCTGATAGAAGGACCTCCTTTCATGTGAGACAATAGTTCAAAGGCATATGCCGGTGATATTTCTTCTACTTTGGATTCACCAAGAATGATCTCTTTTAAAAATTCAGCTTTTACGCCTGCAGCGCTTGTAGTTCCGGGTAGTGTGTTGTAAATGAAAAACTTAAGAGAGTCCGGTCGGTCTGCATTACCAGAGTCTTTAATCTGCGTAATAATTTCGCTTAGTAATTCAGCACTGTCAATTGGCTTTGGATGAAGCCCCTGGTTTTTTCTTTCTTCAATCTCTTTGATGTAATCCTTATAAATACTCATAATAATAGAAATCTTTCAATTTAAAATGTAGATTAATAAAATGTTTTGTTAGCACTGTGTCTTTATCAGCCTGTTACAATACGATAATGCTATTTTCGAAAGCAATTAAGAGGAGTAAAGTCAGTATAATCTACCCCTTTTTTTGTTAGTGTGAGATAATATTCGTTAATTACCAAACAATTAAAAAGGTTCCCAAAAGTACGAAAATTTAGTATTTTATAAGATGAAATTATTTAGATTCTTTATAAATATGAATTTGATAATTTCTATTTTTGGCCGTAATTTTGCAGGCAAATGATGAATATGAAAAATGTACTGAATTTTTTAGGTGTATTTATTTCGTTTTTCGTTTTTTCACAGACGAAATCCGTGAAGAAACTACCCATAAAAAATGTGACGAAAACTACTGTAAAAAAGGCATCTCCCGAAGTTAAGCCTAATCCGGATCTTGTGGTGATCCACCAGGAACTTCCGGTGCTGATTCCCAAAAAGGAAGATGGAAAATTCGGATATGTCAATCAGAACGGAAAATTTATTATCAAGCCTGAATATCATATTGCTGTCTTTTTTTATGAAGACTGTAATCTTTTGAATTCTCCCAACGAGAAAGTAAGAAAATTCGGTACAGATGAATATGCTACTGTAGAAAAAGATATGATTTCTTACCGGATCAATAAGGCAGGAAAAAGAGTTTATCAGTTCAAAGATTCAGACCTTGGGAAGTGTAAGTCTGATAATTATAAACAGCAGCTTTACCAGGCGTATGTCCTGAACGGGTTTTATGGGATTATTGAAAAATCCAGATTTGTAAATGCGGCAGATTACAGGGATTATCAGATTTATCCGCAGTATCAGTATTTATATATTATGGAGGGTGATGATGTGGCAAATCCAATGATTGTAGCTTCTCACAATGACAGATTCGGGGTCATTGATGTCAACAACAAAGTGATCATTCCTTTTGAATATTCCAATATAAAAAGAAACTTTACCTGGAAGCTGGGAAGAATGTTTGAAGTAACAAAAGACGGAAAGAACTACTATTATATTGATGCAAGAAATAAGACTTATTAAAGGCTGTAGGCTATAAGCAGTAAGCTTGAAACTTAATGGTAATGGAGAGGTTTTTAAAACTGCTTTAATTACATTAAGAAAAGGTCTATTTATATTTAATTGTTATAAAAATATTTAACAACCCACAACTAAGTACCCCGAACCCCGTATCCTAAAACCTGTACCCCGAAACCTAAAATCCCCATGTCACATTTTTTTCGTAATTTTGCGGCTGAAATAAAGGGGTGCTTTAACAGGCTGAGATTATACCCAATGAACCTGGAACGGATAATGCTGTTTAGGGAAATTAAAAATGAGCAATAGGTAATGAGAGATGAGTAATTCTCAAAATATTACTTATTACCAATTACTGATAACTCATCATAATCTACCCCTTTTATTCATTAAATTTTAAAGATTTATAGAATGAAAGGATTATTTTTTTTAGGGCTTACCATAGGCGCTGCAGCCTTCATCCAGGCCCAAAACAAGGATTCTCTGAAAATCAGGGAAATTGAAGCGGTCAATTTTACCAAAAGACTGCCCGTTGCCAAGGAAATTATCAATGTACAGAAAGATGTGGACAGCAGGAATCTGGGACAGGACCTTCCGATACTTTTGAAAAATCAAACGTCAATTATTTCTACGTCTGATGCCGGAAACGGTGTTGGATATACAGGATTCAGGATCCGTGGAGTAGAAGGGAAAGGAATCAATGTGATGATGAACGGTGTTCCGTATAACGATTCTGAAAGTCAGGGGACTTTTTTTGTAAATGTTCCGGATCTTACGAGTTCTGCCTCCCAGATCGTAATTCAAAGAGGAGTTGGTACATCTAATAATGGGGTTTCTGCGTTCGGGGCAAGTATTAATGTAATCTCCAAAGAGCCGGAAGAGAAAATGTACTTTAAGACGGACGACAGCTACGGTTCATTTAATACCTATAAATATTCAGCGGAAGCAGGTTCCGGAAAGTTCTGGAAAGACAGGCTTTCGGTGATGGGAAGGTATACCCGTATTCATTCCGACGGATATATCGACCGGGCTTCCTCAAAACTGGATTCTTATAACTTCACTGCATTATTTGAAGAAGGTAAAACAAGACTTCGTCTGATGGCTTTTGGTGGAAAAGAAAAAACCTACCAGGCATGGAACGGAATCGACAGACCAACCTGGGAAACCAATCCGAAATTCAACTATTCAGGACAATATACAGATCTGGTTACCGGAGAAGAGAAGTTTTATGATAATGAGACGGATAATTACCGGCAGAATCATTACCAGCTTTTATGGGAACAGAAATTCAGTGATAACTGGAACCTGGAAACAACGCTTCATTACACAAAAGGAAAAGGCTATTACGAAAACTATACGAGAGTGGATGAGACCGATGCGGATGCTACCCATTATTCCAATTATAATCTGCCGATTCCGATCGTAAACGGATCTCCAGTAGATATAACCGATTTTATCAGGAAAAAATGGTTGAATAATGATTTTTACGGTGCAGTTTCCACCCTTTACGGGAAACTGGAGCAAGTAGACCTTAATTTCGGTGTCGTGGCCAACCAGTATTACGGCAGGCATTTTGGAAATGTGACAGGAGTATATTTTCCTCAGATCAACGAATATGAATACTACAGAAACCGCTCTGTAAAAACTGAGCTTGCAGGTTTTGCAAAAGCTTTGTGGCGAACAGGGGATCATTTTGAATTTTTCGGAGATCTCCAGATCAGAAATATTGACTATGATACTAAGATCCTGACTGCAGGAGACGGAGAAGGCGGAAATCTTGATAAAAACTGGCTTTTCTTTAATCCAAAGGCAGGGGTAAATTATAAAATCGGAAACGGAAAAGTTTTCCTTTCGTATGCACATGCTCACCGTGAGCCGAACAGGGACGACCTCATGAGTGATAATGAGGTAAAAGCTGAAAAGCTTCATGACTTTGAAGCCGGAATAGAAAAGCAGTTCGGAATTCTTGCAGTAACCGCTAATGTATATTATATGTACTATGTTAATCAGCTGGTATTAAACGGGGAGCTGAATAATGTAGGGGCATTTATCAGGACAAACTCTGGAAAAAGCTACAGAAGGGGGATTGAAATCGGAGCGTTGGCAAAACTTTCGAAGCAATGGGAAGTAAACGGGAATGTCAGCCTAAGCCAGAACAGAAATCTTGATTTTAAGGTTAAAAATAATGGTAGCCTTCAGAATCTGGGTGATACCGATATTTCATTCTCTCCGAATGTCATTGCCAATCTGGGGCTGAAGTTCAATCCTTCCAAAAGCTTCCTGTTTGCTTTAACGAATCAGTATGTTGGGAAACAGTATCTGAATAACACAGGTGATAAAAATCTGCAGCTGAAGGATTACTTCCTGACGGATTTCAATGCCCAGTATCAGTTTACCATTGCTCATAATGATATCGCTTTAAAATTACTGGTCAATAATCTCTTTAATAAAAAGTATGTCAACAACGGAGCGGTTTACGGTGGAGATCCATATTATTTTTCACAGGCGGGAACTAATTTCATGTTTGGGATCAGCTGGAAAATCCAATAAATGCTAAGATGGCAAAAAGGCTAAAAAGCGAAAAGGCAAATTTGCTAAAAGGTAGAGGAATAAATTCACCAATTAGCTTAATTTACTTTTTCAGCTTTCTTCGCTTATGCAGTTTGGCTGTTTAGTCTTTTCGCCTTTTCGGCAAAGTTTAAATAATACTATTCCTGTTTTAGTGTGGAATAATCAAAAGACTGTTCCGGCAGTCTTTTTTATATCCGATAAATGTCTCCAAAAGTCACGAAAAAATTATAAATTTGCTGCCAAATGAATATTTCAGCTTACATTTTAGAATATCTGAAACAATTTGGAACTGTGACGGTTCCGGGCTTCGGTGTGTTTTCGCTTAAAAATTCCAAAGCAATTATCAATTCCGAGAACGGAAGCATCCTTCCGCCTGCAAGTGAAATTGTTTTTGCTGTGGATTATGAAATACAGTCTGATGATCTGGCAGCTTTTATAGCAGGAGAAAAGCAGATGTCTTTAGAGGCTTCAAGAAGCGATCTGAAAATTCAGACCGATTTTTGGAAAAAGAAGCTTCAGGCAGATCAGTTTCTGGAAATTCAGAATCTCGGGACAGTTCATATTGAAGACGATAAAACCCATTTTAAAGGGAAAAGAATAGAGTCAGGACATCCGGATTTCTATGGGCTTGAAGAGATCAGGCTCTCGGATATCAATAATGGTGAAAAGGTTAGCACTACAGAAAACAGAGAGAAAGATTATCAGTTAAAAAAATCTGTTCTTTGGATTTTCCTTCTCGTTATTCCTGTTTTGGGAATTCTGTATCTGGCGTTTACCCAAAAAGAGCTTTTATTCGGAAAGAAATCTTTTGATAATGTTTCTGTGCAGACTTCAACACACCGAATTGTAAAAGACACTATAAAAGTAATGGTTCACAACCCGGAAGAGGCTGTTTCCGATTCCCTGAAAAAAGATTCCCTGTCAAAACCGGCCGCAAAAGACATTAAATCCGCTCCGGCAGTTCAAAACAACACTAAGACTCAATGGCAAAAGTAAAAAAAGCGTCAGAATCTCTGACCATCATGACCAATATTGTTCTTCCGAACGAAACCAACTCTTTAAGAAACCTTTTCGGAGGTGAACTTCTGGCAAAAATGGACCGTTGTGCTTCCATTTCTGCGGCCAGACACTGTGAAAGAAGAGTAGTAACAGCATCCGTAAATCACGTTTCTTTCAATCATCCGATCCCCGAAGGCGGAGTGGTAGTTCTGGAGTCCAAAGTTTCAAGAGCATTTTCTACATCAATGGAAGTGTATGTAGATGTATGGCTGGATGATCCCATCAACCAGAAAAAAGTTCATACCAACGAAGGAATTTATACTTTCGTGGCGGTAGACGAATTCAACCGTCCTATTCCGATCCCGGATATGATCCCGGAAACAGAGGAGGAAAAACTGAGACATGCTGCTGCTTTCAGAAGAAAAGAGTTATCATTGATCCTTTCCGGAAGAATGAAGCCTCTTGAATCGGTAGAACTTAAAAAATTATTCCAGGAGCCGGAAGAAACAAAAGATTCAAAGAAAGATAAAAAATAAATCATTTTCTTTTAGATTCGCCTTTGCTGAAGCCTAAACACAAATTACACAAATGTTTGCACAAATTTTCACAAATAATTTATGCAGAAAAATGAAAAAAAATGATAACATCAGGTATTTCAGAAAATGAGATATCAAGAGTTGTGTATGAAGCAGGATATCTTGTTCATAAAACTTTAGGCCCGGGGCTTCTTGAGAGTGCTTATGAAGAATGTATGTTTTATGAATTAAGTAAGCACAATCTTTTGGTAGAAAAGCAGAAGCCAATGCCTTTGGTTTATGATGAGGTGAAATTGAATGTTGGCTACAGATTGGATTTCCTGATCGAAAATAAATTTGTTTTAGAAATTAAGTCTGTGGAATCTTTGAATGACATACATCTTGCTCAAATTCTTACCTATCTCCGTTTAAGTGGCTGTAAGCTTGGAATGCTGATCAATTTTAATACCCTGCAATTTAAAAACGGGGTAAAAAGAGTGATCAATGGGACATTATGAAATTTTATTTGTGTCATTTGTGAAGTAATTAGTGTTATTAGTGTTTAAAATTATTCGCATTATAAAAAATGAAGATTCTCCTTTTAGATAAAAACCATCCTCTGATCACGGAACAGCTTTTGGCTAAAAATTTTGTATTGGAAGAAGATTTTACATCTTCCTACGATGAGGTGTGTCATAAAATTCAAAACTATGACGGTGTCATTATCAGAAGCAGGATTCCGTTGGATAAAAACTTTCTGGAAAAAGGGAAAAACCTGAAATTTATCGCCAGAGTAGGGGCAGGCATGGAAAATATTGATATTCCCGTTGCTGAGCAGCTGGGAATTCAGTTGATCAATTCTCCTGAGGGCAACAGGGATTCTGTTGCGGAACATGTTGTAGGAATGCTGTTAATCCTCATGAACCGCCTTTTTATTGCTTCACAGGAAGTGAAAAACGGAATTTGGCTTCGTGAAGAAAACAGAGGAGATGAACTTCTGGGAAAAACAGTTGGCCTTATAGGATATGGTAACATGGGAAAGGCTACGGCGAAAAGATTTTCAGGATTTGGCTGTAAAGTTATTTTTCATGACATTCTTCCCGGACTTTCCGATGAATATGCCTCACAGGCTAGCCTGGATGATTTGAAGCAATCTGCAGATATCCTGAGTTTACATATTCCGCTCACTTCTGAAACCCATTATCTTATAGATGAAAAGTTTATTTCAGATATGAAAAAAGACTTTTACTTTGTGAATACAGCAAGAGGAAAAAACGTTGAAACTAAGTATTTAGTTGAAGCTTTGAAGTCCGGAAAAGTAAAAGGAGCGTGTCTTGATGTCCTGGAATACGAAAAATCTTCTTTCGAAAATCTGGAAACAGAAAATGAAGACCTGAAATACCTCCTGGAATCCGATAAAGCAATCGTAACGCCGCATATTGCCGGATGGACCCATCAAAGTAAAGAAAAACTGGCCCAGGTGATTGTAGATAAAATAATAGACTCATACTGTTAATGAGGCAAAAAGATAAAAGGGCAAAGTAGCGGATCAGCTTATTTGCCCTTTAGTTTTTTCTAACTTCTCAGCCTTTACCTTTTCGCGATTTTGCCTTTTCTTCCACCCATTATTTTCCATTTCCACTTTTTTATGTTAAATAATTCATAATGTAAGCTTCGGACCGAGAATTTATTTTGAGTTTTATTAAATTGCCACTCATTTTTTGATACTCATGACGACGCGTAATTTTATACTTATTGTAACTGTTTTTTTATCCCTGATTTCCTGTAAAAAAAATGCTGATGGTAAACAAGTGTCAGCTGAAAACCCAACCAATCTTCCGAATTATGGAAACGTGAACCTGAGTAATGTTTTCACCAAGGAAGACAGCCAGCTTGGAGATAAAGGAATACTCACAGGATACATTGATCAATATTATAAAAAGATCTGGGAAGGAGGCGACCTTAGCGGTGGAATTCTTGTTGCAAAAGGAGACGAAATCCTGTACGAAAACTACAGAGGTTTCGGTAGAGAAGGAAACCAGATGCCGATCGATAAAAATACGCCGCTGCATGTAGCTTCCGTTTCGAAGACATTGACGGCAATGGCCATGATGAAATTGGTAGAAGCCGGAAAGATTAAACTGACCGACCATCTTACCCAGTATTTTCCAGGATTTCCATATCCGAATGTTACTGTACAGACCCTACTTGACCAGAGAAGCGGTCTTCCGAAATACGAATATTTTATCGCCAAAATACAGCCGGCCCCGGCAGAGCTTTCAAAGGCTTTTATTACCAATCAGGATATCCTGAATATGATCATCAAATATAAACCTGAGCTGGCAAGAGATACGGATACCGGTTTTATGTATTGCAATACCAACTTTGCGATGTTAGCTTTACTCATAGAGAAGATCACGAAAACTTCGTTTCCGCAGGCCATGCAGGAGATGGTGTTCAAACCTTTAAAAATGGAGCATACCTATATTTTCCAGGAAAAAGATGTACCTACAGCTGCCCAATCTTTTTATTACGGCGGAAATAGGCTGTATCCTCTGGACAGGCTTGACCTTATTTATGGAGATAAAAATGTATATACTACGCCGAGAGATCTTTACAATTTCTCAAAAGCTATGTTTTCAAAAGAATTTTTAAAGCCTGATCTCATGCAGATGGTTTTCACACCTTACAGCAATGAAAAAGCAGGAATGAATAATTACGGACTTGGTTTCAGGATGAAAATCTTTGACAATGGGGAGAAGCTTACTTACCATAACGGTTGGTGGCATGGATCCAATTCAGTTTTTGCCCATCTTCTGAAGTCTAAAGTAACGATCGTAGCCATTGGAAATAAATATTCAGGTAAAGTATATACAGCCCTTGCTTTATCAGGGTTATTCGAGGATTTTCCTGCTCAGAAAGATAAACTGCACAGTGTAATGAACGACAATAAAGATACTTTGAATGCCGGACATGAAGTTTTTGGAGAATAATGTTTAATTTTGCTTAAACATCTATGAAAAGACTTCTTCTATTATTCGTCATCTGTTTTCTTGCCCATTCATGCGCAAGAGTAGGGGCCCCTGTCGGTGGTCCTAAAGACACCATCGCTCCAAAATTTTTAAGCTCGAATATTGATACCACAAGAGTTAACGTGAAAAGAGATATCCGTGAGCTCAGACTGGATTTTGACGAATATATTACCTTAAAGGACATTAATAAGAATCTGATCATATCTCCGCCTATCAAAAATATAAAGCGGATCCTTCCTTCCAATATTGCCAATAAGTATGTAATGATTCAGTGGGAAGATACTCTTCAGGCGAATACTACTTACAATTTCAATTTTGGGAATTCCATTGCTGATAATAATGAATCTAATATTCTGCGTTATTTCAATTTTGCATTTTCAACGGGAGATAAGCTGGATGATCTTTATATAAGCGGTGAAGTATCGGATGCGGTAGCCATTAAAAAGAAAGAAGGAGAAAATAAACTGGTTGTGGGTCTCTACCAGGTAAAGGACACTATTAACTACAAGCAGAAGCCTTATTATATTACAAAAGTGGATGAGGATGGCTATTACGAGCTTAATTACCTTACCCCCGGAAAGTACAAAATTATTGCCTTTGAAGATGAGAATGGTAATTCCATCTATGATCCGGGAAAAGAAAAAATAGGATTTCAAAAGGACCCTGTAGATGTTGAAAAGTCTGTTTCGGGATTAAACCTCAAAGTATATCCTTCCAAAAAGCCTTTGAAGTATGTTGAAATGAAGGAAAGTCCGGGAGGAGTTATCATGACATTTGAAGGTAATCCTGAGAATGTGAAAGTGGCATCCATCAACGAAAAGCTTCAGGACATCAAAGTGACTCACCGTCCCAAATCAGATACCGTAAAGATCTGGTTTGATCCTGTGAAAAGCGATGTAGGGCAGACTGTGACTGAAAACCTTAAATTCAGTTATGATACCGGCAGCAAACAGGATACAGTTTCCGTATTCTATAAATACAATAAGAAAAATGCGATGGATCTTGAAAATGATAATGGCGGACCTCTGCTGGCTCCCAATTCTGATTTTAAGATAAGATCCGGGTATATTATTGATAAGATCAATCCTGAGAAATGGACTTTAAAAAGCGACAGCTTAACAACACAGGAATTTACCGCAAAAATATCTGAAACGGATCCTTATCAGATTCAGATTCATTCAGACTTTGTAGCGGGTAAAAAATACCAGCTTACAGTTCCGAAAGAAACAGTATCATCCTACTACACTAAAAATGTACAGTCAAAACGTTTTGATTTTGAGGTAGAGAAGGTAGAGCAGTTCGGAAGCCTTGCCTTTACCATTCAAAATGCACCGGAAACCAATTACTGGATCCAGCTTCTGGATGCTTCGGATAAAGTTGTTTATTCAAGATATACCAAAGGAAACAGCATAAAATTTGATATTCTGAAACCGAACGAATATATCGTGCGGATCCTTGTGGATAACAACGGTAATAAATTCTGGGACGAGGCTGATTTTGAAAAAGAAACCTATGCCGAAGATTCCTATGTTTTCTATAAAAAAGCTATTGTACGGCCACTATGGGAAACTAAGGAGGACTGGGACCTGAAAGATACCAGAACCCTCGACAATCCTAAAGGAAATGTTCCTAAACCTGCAGAAGTTCCTGCTATCGGAGAAGCACCAAAAGAAGCCGTACAGAAGGAAGTAAACAAGGAGGTGAAGTCGGAATCCGGAAATGAAGTACTGACCCCGGTAAAATAGTGGTATGAAGACGTTGAAAAAAGTATTATTCTGGACGTTGGTCGCTTTTGCAATGATCCAGTTTATTCCCATTGACAGGGTAAATAAACCTGTCGATACAACCGTCAATTTTGTTGATACGAAAAAGACCCCGGAAAAGATTAAAGGACTGATAAAAGGAGCCTGCTACGACTGTCATTCCAATGAAACGGTTTATCCTAAATACGCTTACTTTGCGCCAATTTCCTGGTCTGTAAAAAGCCATATTAATGAAGGCAGGGAACACCTTAATTTTTCTGTCTGGGGAACTTATAATAAGGAGCTGAAAGAGAGTATGCTGAGCAAATCTATCCAGACCGTTCAAAACAAGACGATGCCAATGCCCGGTTACATTGTTTATCACAAAGAAGCCAACCTCTCCGATGCAGAAAGAACATTGCTGATTCAGTATTTTGAAGAAATGCTGAAATCAAAAACCTATTAAAAAAACTCCCACAAAGTCTGCGGGAGTTTATACAAAAATTATTTCTTGATATATTCCTTAAAAAATCTCTGCTGAGACTCGAAAGCAATATCATTAAGGTCCAGTTCATTCAAAGGAATCCAGACTGCCTCTGATATTTCAGAAAGCTCAAGACTCACATCAAATTTTTCCGGAACATTATACTCATAAAAGAGATCAATCGTATTATAATCGATTTCTTTATACTGGTAAATGTTTGGAAGGCTTTTCAGATACTTTAAATTTGAAATATCCACATCAAGCTGAAGTTCTTCAAAAAGTTCTCTTTTACATGTTTCCTCAGCGCTTTCCTTTGGATCTACAAAACCTCCTGCCAGGTCCAGTTTCCCCTTTTTAGGATCACGGTTTCTTCTGGTAAGGTAGATTTCGTCACTACATCGGATAACAACGGCTACCGCGCCGGCAACATTATTATAGAGGGTAAAACCACATTCGGGACAGCTCCATTTTTTTTCGCCGTCCCAATGCAGGGTTTCTTTGCCACAGCTTGGGCAGTATTTCAATAATTTCATCTGTTCTAATTATTTTTCAAAAGTCAGATGGAACTCCGTTCATTGAGCAATATTAATATTCCTCGGATGGTAACTCAAAATTACATCCCGAAGCTCTTCTGTCTTCAGATGGGTATAGATCTCCGTGGTGGTAATGCTGGAATGTCCAAGCATTTCCTGGATATAGCGAAGGTCCGCACCATTCTGTAAAAGGTGTGTTGCAAAAGAATGTCTGAAAGTATGTGGAGATATTTTTTTGCTTACTCCTGCTTTGTCTGTAAGTTCTTTAATGATCAGAAATACGATCACTCTGGACATAGATGTGCCGCGGCTGTTCAGAAACAAAGTGTCTTCGTATTTTTTATTAATCTTGTTTTTCGAACGTACTTCTTTAATGTAAGTTTCCAAAAGTTCAGCAGTATAATCGGCCAAAGGAACGAAACGTGTTTTGTTGCCCTTTCCGTTTACTTTAATGTACTGTTCCTTGAAATTGATGTTCGAAATTTTAAGGTCAATAAGTTCCGAGACACGTAATCCGCATCCGTAAAGAACTTCAATAATACAATGATTTCTCTTTCCGAGGTCAGAATCTGCCTCAATGGCTGCAATAATCTTATTGATATCCTGCAGGCTTAGAGTGTCAGGAAGATATAATCCCAGTTTTGGGCCTTCAAGCAGTGAAGCAGGGTTGTCTTCCCGGTACTCATCTTCAAGAAGAAACTTGAAGAAAGCTTTTATGGAAGAAATCCATCTTGCCTGAGATCTTTCACTGAACTTCTGTTTGGAAAGATTGAAGATATATTCCTGTAAATTTTCGTAGCCGATAGAGTCCGGACCGACATTTTCCAGATCCACTTCGGCGTAATCTTTTAATTTTTTGATGTCTCGAATATAGGCATCGAGAGTGTTTTCTGAAAAATTTCTTTCGAAGCGAAGAAATATTTCAAAATCTTTGATCTTTTCATCCCAAGTCATATTTGTGCTTTATTTTTTTAGTTCACAGTCCGATATTTGTTCTATTTCAATACCATGATTCCTCAAGAACGCTATTCCATCGTCGTCTGAATACTCATTAATATACACAAGTCTTGTAATTCCTGCCTGTAAAATAAGCTTGCTGCATTCTTTGCATGGCGACAGCGTTAAATATAACGTTGCGCCTTCCGCAGACTGCGTGGAAGCGGCCAGCTTTAATATCGCATTGGCTTCCGCATGAAGTACATACCAGTGTGTTTTGCCCTCTTCATCTTCACAGCAGTTTTCAAATCCCGAAGGAGTTCCGTTGTAACCATCTGAAATAATCATCCTATCTTTTACGATAAGAGCTCCTACCTGTTTTCTCTTACAGTAGGAGAGTTTTGCCCACTCCTGGGCCATTTTTAGATAAGCTTTATCAAACTTATTCATACCGCAGCATTAGTTTTTTCGAAATAATTTGGATTAAAAGTCTTAGAAGTTAGGCTTTCTTTTCTCTAAAAAAGCGGAAACTCCTTCTTTCTTGTCGCTCAGTTCAAAAAGTTCCCCGAAATACTTGATTTCAGATTCAAAACCTTTATCCGTGTCCGACAAGTTTACGGCCTGTATTGCCTTTGATATAGCCATTGGTGAGTTACCGGCTATAATACTCGCTAATTCTTTTGTTTTGGTTAATAATTCTTCAATAGGGTATACTTCATTTACCAGTCCGATTTCCTTTGCTTTTTGAGCAGGAATCATCTTGGCAGAGAAGATCATTTCGTTGGCGATGCCTTTTCCTACAAGTTTAGGAAGTCTTTGCGTTCCTCCGTATCCCGGGATTAACCCCAGGGTAACTTCCGGAAGCCCCAGTCTGGCATTCTCTGATGCATATCTGATATGACACGCCATGGCAAGCTCTAAACCTCCTCCTAAAGCAAAACCATTAACGGCTGCAATAACAGGTTTAGATGTATTTTCAATTTTGTTGAACAGGGTATTGTGCCCGTTTCTGGCCAGTTCTTCGGCTTTTTCCTGTCCAAAATCACTGAATTCTTTAATATCAGCTCCCGCTACAAACGACTTTTCACCGCTTCCTGTAATGATAATTACCCTGCAGGATTCATCAGCATTAAGTTCGTCCATTGCTGAACTGATCTCCTGAATCGTTTTCGCATTCAAAGCATTTAAGCTTTGGGGGCGGTTTATGGTAACAACAGCTAATTGGTCTTCCTTCTCTAATAATATATTTTCGTAACTCATTTTTCCACTATAAAATATTATTTTTTGCAAATTATGAATTTTTTGCAAAAAAAAGGAAAAAATAATACTTTTTTTTCCTTTTAATTGACAAATCCTTCAAAATACTATTTTGAGTGATTCATCATATTTGCATCTATATTGATGTTAAGCTGAGATGCCACTTTCATGCCAAGCTCAATATTAGCCCTGAAAAAGTGACATAACTGACGGTTGATAATCTCATCTTTTTTCGGTCCGGTAATGCCTTTCATGCTTCCTACTATGTTGCTGATTAGATGTTCTCTATCCTCAACGTTCATTGCTTTTGTATACAGCAGCCCGGGTTGTGTGTAATGGTCATCATCATTCTCATTCCTATTGTAAGTGGCAACATGGGCACTGTCCAGTTCATATTCATAACTCTTATAGGCCGGGTCCGGTTTGATATCATCAAAACTGTTCGGATGATAATTCGGTTTATCCTGATATCCGCTTGAGTCCGCCATAAAACCATCTCTCTGATAGTTGTTGACAGCGAAAGGACATCGGTTCACTTCCAGTTGGTGAGCATTTACTCCAACCCTGTATCTGTGAGCATCCGGATAAGAGAATAGCCTTCCCTGAAGCATTTTGTCCGGAGAAAAACTTATTCCGTTAATCAGGCTGCTTGGCGAAAATGCAGATTGCTCCACATGGGCAAAATAATTGACCGGAACCTCGTTAAGCTCCATTTCTCCCACTTCAATTAATGGGAAATCACTTTGAAACCATACTTTGGTAATATCAAAAGGATTCCATCTGAAATCTTTAGCCTGCTCTTCGGTCATTACCTGGATATACATCGTCCATTTCGGAAAGTTTCCGTTTTCAATGGCGTTGCAAAGGTCTTCCTGGGCGAAATCCGGGTTTTCTCCGGCCATCTTTACAGCTTCTGCATCCGTAAAGTTTTTGATTCCCTGTTTTGTTTTAAAATGGAACTTTACCCAAACTCTTTCATTCTGATCATTGATCATTGAGAAAGTATGGGAGCCGAATCCGTGCATATGTCTGTAGCCGTAAGGGGTTCCCCTGTCTGACATTAAAATAAGAACCTGGTGAAGGGATTCCGGATTATGGCTCCAGAAGTCCCACATCATTGTGGCGCTTTTCAGATTGGTTTTCGGGACTCTTTTCTGAGTGTGGATAAAATCCGGGAATTTTTTAGCATCTTTAATAAAGAATACAGGTGTATTGTTCCCTACAAGATCCCAGTTTCCGTCTTCCGTATAAAATTTTAAAGCAAAGCCTCTCGGGTCTCTTGCTGTATCTGCACTTCCTTTTTCTCCGCCTACGGTAGAAAACCGGGCAAACATTCTGCATGAGTTTCCTACCTTTGAGAATAATTTAGCTTTTGTATACTTACTGATGTCATGGGTTACTGTAAATGTTCCGTATGCACCAGTTCCCTTGGCATGTACAATTCTTTCAGGAATTCTTTCCCTGACGAAGTGCGCAAGGTTTTCCTGAAGGATAAAATCCTGCAGAAGGACAGGTCCTCTTGGGCCTACGGTCTGTGAGTCCTGATGTTCAAAATAAGGAGCGCCATTGCTGAGCGTTAATTTTTTAGAATCCATATAGTTATGATTTGTATGGTTGATTTCCCTTGTAAGCTGTCTTATGCAGACGTATTAAATATCAAATTTACTTGAATTTTTGATTACAAATGGCAAAAACATTTTATCTTTGTAATAGATAATATTAATCAGATGAACATTCAGCAACTGGAGTATCTTATCGCTGTAGATAAGTACAAACATTTTGGTAAAGCAGCTCAGGCATGCTTTATTACGCAGCCTACACTAAGTGCGATGATACAAAAATTTGAGGATGAACTGGATGTGAAGGTATTCGACAGAACTACACACCCGATACGTACTACAGATGTGGGACTTCAGATCATTGATCAGGCAAAGGTAATTATAGAATCTGTCAATGAGCTGAAAAATAAAGCCAATCTTTTGAATAATATTTTGGGGGGAACCATCAATTTAGGAATCATTCCTACGGTTTCTTCTTTCATTTTGCCGACAGAAATCTTTAAATTTTTGGAAGAAAATCCGAAAATCCAGATGAATGTAAAGGAAATGACCACTGATAATATTATTAAAGCTTTAAAAGCCGGTGAGCTGGATGCGGGAATTATTTCCACACCGTATGACTCTGCTGATGAGTTTTACCAGGATTTCCTTTTCAATGAAGAGCTGATGATCTACAGTTCCAATACAGAAGCCAATAAAAAGAACTCTTATGTAGTTCCTGAAGAATTGAATGTAGAAAAGGTGTGGCTCCTTGAAGAGGGAAACTGCTTAAGAAACCAGTTCGAAAATATCTGCCACTTAAAGGAAAATACTTTAAAGCCTAAGAATTTAGATTTCCTGGCCTCCAATATTCAGACCTTGGTACATATGGTGGATAAAGTAGGCGGCATCAGTATTCTTCCAGAATTGGCATTGAGTCAGCTTTCAGAGGAACAGAAGGATAATGTTTTCAGATTCAAAAAACCTTTCCCTTACAGAGAGATCAGTATCATCTATTATAAGCCGACGTTTAAGCAGAAAATTATTGATGAATTATCACATTCTATCAAGAATTCTTTAGAGCTTAAACTTAACTATCATGCCAATCCAAAGGAATTTGTAAGCATCAAGCCGCAATGAACTAAGAAGGCTGTAAAGTGATATAAATCATTAATTTTAAGAAAATTATAATTAGTAAGCAAAATCCTTTAGTATTAAAAAAATAGTACTTAAATTTGCGGACGTTTATTAACGAGGAAAAATTTGACCTGATTGCAACCTCTCTAAAAATATGCTAAAACAGTATTCTTTTTCTGGGCAATTATTCTTATTTTTCTTCACTTATTTTAATCTAAAAAACAAAGAATAATATGTCTTATCTATTTACATCTGAATCTGTTTCAGAAGGACATCCGGATAAAATTGCCGATCAGATCTCCGATGCATTAATCGATCACTTCTTAGCATATGATAAAAACTCTAAAGTAGCTTGTGAAACTCTGGTCACTACAGGGCAGGTAGTGCTTGCAGGAGAAGTGAAGTCTGACGCATATCTTGATGTACAGACTATTGCAAGAGATGTAATCAACGGAATTGGTTATACTAAAGGAGAATATATGTTCAACGGGGATTCCTGCGGGGTAATCTCAGCCATCCATGAGCAGTCTCCGGATATTAACCAAGGGGTAGACAGAGCTGTAAATGACGGATCTTTCGAAGCTAAAGCCAATGCACAGGGTGCCGGTGACCAGGGAATGATGTTCGGGTATGCAACCAACGAGACGGCTAATTATATGCCTCTTGCTTTAGACCTTGCCCACACTATCCTTAAAGAGCTTTCTGCATTAAGAAGAGAAGGTAACGAAATTGCTTACCTGCGTCCGGATGCAAAAAGCCAGGTAACCATTGAGTACTCTGATGATCATAAACCGGTAAGAATTGATTCTATTGTGGTTTCTACTCAGCATGATGACTTTGGAACTGAAGAGGAAATGCTGAACAAGATCCGTGAAGACATCAAAAATATCCTTGTACCAAGAGTGGTGGCTCAGCAAACTGAAGAGATCAAAGCGTTATTCAACGATCAGATCAAATATCACATCAACCCTACAGGTAAATTCGTGATCGGAGGTCCTCACGGAGATACAGGTCTTACAGGAAGAAAAATCATTGTAGATACTTACGGAGGAAAAGGAGCTCACGGTGGTGGTGCTTTCTCAGGAAAAGACCCTTCAAAAGTAGACAGAAGTGCGGCTTACGCTACCAGACACATTGCTAAAAACCTGGTTGCTGCAGGAGTAGCGGACGAAGTTTTGGTACAGGTTTCTTACGCAATCGGTGTTGCTGAACCTTGTGGTCTATACATCAATACTTACGGAACGGCAAAAGTAGATCTTCATGATGGGGATATTGCTAAAAAGGTTTCTTCCATCTTCGATCTAAGGCCTTACGCTATTGAGCAGAACCTGAAACTAAGAAACCCGATCTACCAGGAAACGGCTTCTTACGGGCATATGGGGAAAGAACATTATACAGCTGACAAAACCTTTAATAAAGGTCAGAAAAACGAAATTACCCTTACAGGACTTGAGTTCTTTACATGGGAAAAGCTTGACAAAGTAGATGAAATTAAAGCCGCTTTTGGGATTTAATTTTCTTAAACAATAATAAATAGGCTGCTTTATCTTTGGATAAGGCAGTTTTTTTTAATTTTACACCTTAAATAATTAGAGATGATGAATTTTAGATCAGCAATTACCGTACTTTTTGTATGTTTCCTGAGCGTGGCGGCAAAGGCACAGTACACCATGCACAAAATGGTTACTGTGGGATACACTTACCAGAATCAAAGCTTTGGAGAATTGGGAGGTAAGCTGCTTTTTCTGAAGAATGATGATGTGATTTACAGGCTGGGCGGGTCTGCTCTCATGGGTTCCACCAATTCCAAATTTGCCATCATGCCAAAATTGCAGGCAGATGTGCTTCTTAACTTTGAAAAAAATGTGGATTTTTACCACTCTTATTATCTTCTGTTGGGCGCAGAAGGAACCAATAAATACATTGCACCGAAAATAGGAGTTACACTTTTCGGGCTTTTGGACCTTACCGGCGGGTATGCATTTCCTATCGGAGACGCTCGTTTGAATGGAAAAGAGCTGAAAGGGTTAAATGTTAATTTAACATTAAATATTCCTACTGTCTTTATTCATGATATGTTTAAGTGATGTTTATTAAATTTTCTTGTAAAAATTTAATAATAGGTTAACAGTTATTAAAAAATTATTATATTTACACCATATAATAATTGTACTGCCTATTGATTTTACTTTACTCTAAAAAACTGTTTTGTATTTACAGCTAGGGCCAGATATAATATCTGGAGAATTGCTGGTCTGCAAATTTTTTTATTATTGAGAAGAGTTATGAAATCAAAAACGGACAGCCTACTAATTTCCCTTTACCAGAAAGGAGACGAAGAAGCCCTATCAGCCCTTATTCATCGTCATCAGCGAGAACTGTTTACATTCATTTTTTACAAAATTAATGATGAAGACCTGGCCAATGATGTTTTTCAGGATACATTTATGAAGATCATCTTGATGCTGAAAGAAGGACGGTATAACGAAGAAGGTAAATTTATTCTTTGGGCAAAAAGAATTGCACACAACCTTATCATTGATCATTTCAGACTGAAAGCGAAAAACGTGAAAGTTTCAGAAACCACTTTTGAAACAGACGAATATTCTATTTTCGATTTGATCAGAGAGCCATCGGAAAATATTGAAGATCAGCTGGTCACACTGCAGATCCAGGAAGATCTTCTGAGAATGCTTCAGTTTCTGCCACAGAACCAGCAGGAGGTCATTAAACTAAGGTTTTTTGACGGTCTGAGTTTCAAAGAAATTGCAGATCATACCAATATGAGTATCAATACCACATTGGGCAGAGTGCGCTATGCACTGATCAACCTGAGAAAAATCATGGATGAAAATAATATTGTATTGACACGATAGGATAATATTTTTAAAAAATTCACGTTTATAGGAAAACATACTTTCGCCTATGAAAAAAAATGATTCCTTAAAAGTGAAAACTTTGAAACCTAAGAAACAAACAATTGATTTTTTATTGAATTACTCAAAAAGTCTTGAACTGGTAAAAACCAAGAGCAAGAATTTTCCGCTTTCCAAAAATTAAAATAAGTAATTTTGTGCTGTATGAAAATTCAGCACATTTTTTTTGATCTGGACAATACGCTCTGGGATCACCGTAAGAACGCCTATCTTACCATTAAAGACCTTTTTGAAAAGCAGGAAATTACCTTGCATTATAATATAGATTTCGAAGAGTTTCATTCTGCTTATCATGAAATTAATGAAAGCCTGTGGGAAAAAATCAGGGACGGGATCATTGGTAAGGAATATCTGAGAAAACACCGTTTCTATGATACATTCAAGCGTTTCGGAGTGGATGATGTAGAGCTGTCGCAATATTTTGAAGAACACTTTCTGGATAAGATCCTTAACCACAACGAGCTGGTAGAAGGTGCGGAATACATTCTGGAATACCTGAAATCCAAACATTATACGATGCATGTTATTTCCAACGGATTCCAGGAAGTAACAGAAAGGAAATGCATCCTCTCCGGAATAGATAAATATTTTAAAACGATTACCAGCGCTGATTCCGTAGGGGTAAGAAAACCTAACCCAAAGATTTTCGAATATTCTTTAAGACTTGCGGAAGCAGGTAAAGAAGAAAGCATCCTGATCGGTGACGACTGGATTGCGGATGTCGTAGGTGCCCAAAACTATGGATTGGATGTGATCTTCTTTGATGTTTATAAGGAAAATAAGCAGGAAGAAGGCTTAAAAGCAATTACACATCTTCTGCAGATCAAGGAGTATTTATAGTAAATACTCCTTACAATCCCATTTTTTGAATCATTAAGATTAATTAATCTTAATGGTTTAATATTTTCATTCTACATTCTACATTCTACATTCTACATTTTTCATTATTCTGTCTGTTCCTAATTCTTTCCTAAATTGATTCTGAACTTTGCTCCATAATAAAGACAGAAAAAATTTAGCATTATGAAAAATTTTAGAAAGATCACCGGAGCATTTGTTTTGATTTTCTTATTAACGGGTGGATTTATTTTTGCTCAGGACAGAGCAATTAATCCCAGCCAATTACCTAAAACAGCTAAAAATTTTCTTGCCACCCATTTTAAAGGTGTCACCATAGGATCGGCTATTGAAGACCGTGAAATTTATGGTGTGGATGAATACCAGGTGTATTTGGCTAATGGGATAAAGGTAGAATTTGACAGCAGAGGTAACTGGAAAGAAGTAGACGGAAAACATCATAAATTGCCTCAAGGATTCATACCGGCTTCTATCAGGAACTATGCAGCCAAAAATTTCCCTAATACCTATATCGTTAAGATAGAAAAAGAAAGATGGTCTTATAAAGCCGAGCTTTCCAACGGACTTGATCTTGAATTTGACAGACAAGGAAATTTCAAAAAAATTGATGATTAATCAAATTAAAATATATATAAACCTTAAATCTTGATATCATGGTCAACTGGAATATAATTAGCAACAGAGAGGGAAATAGATCTTCCCAAAGTGTAAGAAAAAGTATGGTTTCTTTTTTAACCAGGCATTATCCATGCAGTGTGGTAGATTTAATTGAAAAGAAATACACCGCTTATAAAATATATCTGATGAGTGGTGTATGCCTCATTTTTGATACAGATGGAAGGCATGTAAAAACACACTAAAAAAGGCTAAGGGTGGAAGATGAGAGCTATTATCTTCCACCTTTTCTGCCTATTTTCATATATTTGATTAGCTAATACTGCGGAATGAAGATATTAATCATAGAAGATGAACCGGAACTGAAAGATACTGTGCAGACTTTTCTGGAGGCAGAGCATTTCGTCGTAGAGTTTGCTCTTACGTACAATGCCGGGCTGGAAAAGATCATTTCGTATGAGTATGACTGTATTCTTCTGGATATTATGCTGCCGGACGGAAACGGGATTGAGCTGCTGAAAGAAATCAAGAAGCTTCATAAAAAAGATCCTGTAATTATTTTGTCTGCTAAGGATTCTGTAGATGATAAAGTAGCAGGATTAGAAATAGGGGCAGATGATTATCTGGCAAAACCGTTCCATCTTGCTGAGCTTATGGCAAGAATCCGGTCTGTGATCCGGAGAAAAAATCAGGATGGGGAAAATACGATCACCTATAAAAATATCAGCATTGATCCGGAGAGCAGAACCGCTAAAGTCGGTAATGAAGATCTGGTTCTTAACCGTAAAGAGTATGATCTTCTTTATTATTTTGTGATCCAGCCGGAAAAAACACTCCAGAAAACGACTTTGGCTGAAGCCATTTGGGGAGATTATATTGATCAGGCAGACAGTCTGGATTTTATCTACTCACAAATAAAAAATCTTCGTAAAAAGCTGAAAAGCCTCAATGCAGAAGCTGATTTCCAGGCCGTTTATGGGATCGGTTATAAATTTGTTTAGATGAAAGTTTCGTTAAAATACTACACTATCAAATATACGATCGTTATCCTGCTGCTCATTATTGCAGTCTGGGCAGCACTCTTTTATGCCTACATTCTGGATGAAGTATATGATAATGTAGATGATGGATTGAAAGACAGGAAGATACAGATCATTAAAGCAGTATATCACAATCCTAAACTATTAAACAGTAAAGATTTTGGATTTAATGAATTTAAGATCAAACCCATTTCTGAATCTGAGTATCAGGCCAAAAACAGACTCTATAACAAGATGTTCTACATGGAATACGATGATAAGGACCAGCCTTACCGTATGCTTGAAACAGATTTTATAGATCAGTTCGGGAAATATCAAAGACTTGAAATAAGAACATCTACCGTAGAGCAAGATGAATTGGTCTATGATCTTACCACAGCTTTAATTGTATTATATATTTTGCTTGTAATCAGTATTGTTGGTGTTAACGGCTACTTATTGAATAAAGCGATGCGTCCTTTTTACGCGATTTTAGATAAACTTAAAAAATACCAGTTCGGGACTGCTTCCCCGCAGAAACCACATAATTATTCCATCACGGAATTTGAAGAGCTCAATGTAGAGGTTGAAGAAATGATCGAGAGGAATGAGCTTATTTTCCATCAGCAGAAACAGTTCATTGAAAATGCTTCGCATGAACTTCAGACGCCACTGGCTATTATGATCAATAAGATTGATCTGGTTATCCAAAATGAAGAACTTGACAGAAAGAATCTGAATTTTATTTCAGAATTAAAAGGTGATTTAAGAAGAATGGTAGGACTGAATAAATCCCTGCTTATGCTTTCAAAAATAGAGAACAGCCAGTTTAATAAAACAGCAAAAGTTGATTTTAATGAATTAATTTCTGAACTTGTTAAAAGCTATGAAGATTTTATTGAATTTAAGAAAGTTCATGTCAGCATTACTGAAAAAGGATTCTTTGGAGCAGATTTTAATCCTGATCTGGCGGATATCCTGCTTTCCAACCTGCTTAAAAATGCAGTTAAATATAACAACGAGAAGGGAACTGTAAATATTATCATAGAAGACAATCTGCTGATCTTTCAGAATACCGGTCGTGGCACTCCACTGGATCCGGAACAGATTTTCAACCGTTTTTACAAACAGGGTTCAGACCACAGTTCTGCAGGATTGGGGCTGTCTATCATTAGGACCATAATAAAACAATATCCCGGTTGGGATATTGTCTATAAGTTTGAAGATAATATGCATTGCTTTATCCTTTCAAAGAATAATGCTTTGTGATCTATTATTTTAAAGCCCTAAGCTTGCTCTTACTCTTTTCATGGTTTCCGTAGCAACTACTCTTGTTTTTGCCGCACCTTCCTGAAGTTTAGCTTCCAGTTCGTCCAGATTGTTCATGTAGTAAGCAAACATTTCTCTTTCTTTTGCAAAACGAGTTAAGATCAGATTCAGCAGCTCTAATTTAGCATGTCCGTAACCGAAGTTTCCAGCCAGATATTTAGCTCTTAGTTCCTCCGTCTGTTCCGGAGTTGCGATCAGCTCATAAATGGCAAAAACCTTATCTGTTGCAGGATCTTTAGGCTCTTCCAGGGCTTTAGAATCGGTTTCGATGCTCATTACCTGTTTTTTCAGTTCCTTTTCAGGTAAGAAAATATTAATGATGTTCCCCATGGATTTAGACATTTTACGGCCATCTGTTCCGGGAACATATTTTGTGTCTTCCTGAAGTTCAGACTGAGGGAGTACAAAAACTTCTCCCATCTGGTTATTGAATCTTGACGCTACATCACGGGCAATTTCCAGATGCTGAAGCTGATCCTTTCCTACGGGAACAATCTCTGCATCATATAATAAAATATCGGCAGCCATTAAAATAGGGTAAGTAAACAGTCCGGCATTAACGTCCTGAAGCCTGTCTGCCTTATCCTTAAATGAATGGGCCAGGGTTAATCTCTGATAAGGAAAAAAACATGATAAATGCCAAGAAAGTTCACAGGTTTCAGGGATATCACTCTGTCTGTAAAAATATGTTTTTTCCGTATCCAGCCCACAAGCTAGCCAAGCCGCAGCAATCTCGTAGGTATTCTGTCTCAGAACCTGTGCATCTTTAATCTGGGTTAAAGAATGAAGGTTCGCAATAAATAAAAATGATTCATTTCCTTCCTGCTTGGAAAGTTCAATAGCAGGAATAATCGCCCCAAGAAGGTTTCCAAGATGGGGGGTTCCGGTGGCTTGAATGCCGGTAAGAATTCTTGACATTTGTTTAAATTATTTATAAAATTAATGAATTGCAAATTTAATTATTTTCCCACTGATTGCACGGATTTTCACAGATGATTGTGTTTTATCCTTATTTAAAATTAGTCTAAACGCAAAGATTTTATTTTCAAATCTATTATTTAAGCAAAACAGAGGCAAATAAATTGGTTGCGCTAAGCTTGAAAACAGAGCTTTATCAAATCAACTTGTTGATTCTTCTTTGCTTACTTGAGATTAATTATTATTAGATTAAAACTTTGCGTTAAAAAAATCAGTAAGAGGAAAATTAAGGAATGATAATCTTTTGTCCTCCGAATTTCGGCTGTACTCCGAAAAGCAGGTCCCAGTATACTTTTGTCTTTGCCAGGTATTCTCTCAGATTAGTCTTTAAGCCTGCGTATTTATTGACATCATTGGCGTTATATCCGAAAGCTTCGATTCCGTTTTTTTTAGCCAGAAAAATGGCCCTTTCATTATGAAATTTCTGTGAAATAATCACCAGTTTATTTTGACCGAAGATCTCTTTGGCCCTGACCACAGAATCCAGGGTTCTGAAGCCGGCGTGATCCATCACAATCCTGTCTTTTGGAATGCCGTATTTCATTAAAGTAAGCAGCATGTCTTCCGGCTCATTGTAATCTTTGGTGCTGTTGTCACCGCTTACGATAATGTATCTGATTTTTCCGCTTTTATAAAGGTCTATAGCGGCCTGTATTCTGTTGTAGAAATAAGCATTGGGCATGCCGTTGTTCAGATTCTTCCCGGTCCCAAGCAGCAAGGCGACTTTGGTTTCCGGAACATCGGAAATATTGTAAGAAACAAAAGCGCTGCTTTCTTTTCTGATGCTGTAGTTGGCCCATGCTATAAAAAGAATTCCTGCTACAAGAAGAAGCAGGAAAATTTTAAAAATATTTTTAATAACTTTTTTCATCCGGAATACTGCTTTTTTAAAACTCAAGTCCGTTAGGGAAAGCTTTTTTTCTGAATATTAATAGTAAAGCGGCTCCTACTGTAATAGCAGAATCGGCTACATTGAAAATATACTTGAAGAACTCAATATGCTTTCCTCCGATTATAGGCCAATTGTCGGGAATATACCAGTCTACTAAAGGAAAATGAAGCATATCCACCACACAGCCTTTCATGAAAGCAGAATAACCCTGGCCGACCGGAACAAATTTAGAAATTCCTCCATACCCGATCCATCGGTCAATGCTTGGGTCGTAGACTGTTCCGCTGTCGAAGATCAGTCCGTAGAACATTCCGTCGATAAGATTTCCGATAGCACCGGCAAAAATAACAGCCATTGGGATCAGAAGATAATTGGATGCTCCCTGCTGCAGCCATTTCTTGAACATATACACCATTCCGCCGATTAAGAAAAGTCTCAGGATTACCAGGAAGTATTTCCCGATAATTCCACCGAAATGAAGCCCGTAAGCCATTCCCGGATTCTCTACGAAAGTCAGTTTGAATCCCGGAAGAACGTTGACGCTGTCATCAAGGTTGAAATGGGTTTTAATATAAATTTTTGAAGCCTGATCAATTAACAATACTAAAAATGTTATAGCTAAGATCTTTTTCATTACAGTCCTTTTGGTTTAGAAGGTTTTTCCGGGTTTTTCTTGTCGAAAATTTTCTTCGCCACTTTTTCCGAATGGAAAGTATTTTTGGTGTGAGCCTTTTCAAATTTAATGTTCATTTCCTTTAAAACGCTTTTCAGTGCGCTCAGTTCCATAGGATTTTTAGGATGTACTATGATAGATTCCATTTCTTTTCTGTTTTATATATTACATTTTGGACAGCTCGTCAAGTCTTTTTCTGTCTTTTGCAGAAAGATCATTGATTCCGTTTTTGCCCATCTTACTCAAAAGTCTGTCGATTTCCTTTTCCCTTTCGCGTTTGTCGGAGTTAAACTGATCATCAATGGTGTAGTTTTTATGTCTGTCAGGGAAAAATCTTTTTTTGATCCATTCCCTATTGAAAAACAGTAAAACTGCAGCAACAATAATTGCTAAAATCAATACTTGGCTCATGGGTATACATTAAAAATTAGGTTTATAAAGTATCCTCGAATACGATATAAACCCAATTTTATTTTTGCAAACCTTACGGCTTATTTCTGCATATTTTTCGCTTCAATGCTCAGCGTAGCATGAGGAACGGCTAAAAGTCTTTCCTTAGGAATCAGCTTTCCTGTTACTCTGCACACACCATAGGTTTTATTTTCGATTCGGATCAAAGCATTTTTAAGATCACGGACGAATTTTTCCTGACGTCCGGCCAGAATAGAGTTCTGCTCCTTGCTTAACGTCTCTGCACCTTCTTCAAAAGCTTTGAATGTAGGAGAAGTATCATCGGTTCCATTATTCTGGTCATTGATAAAGCTCTCTCTGATCAGCTGAAGATCTCTTTCTGCTTTTTCTATTTTTTCTTTTATAATTGCCTTAAATTCCTGTAAATCAGCGTCGCTGTATCTAACTCTTTCGTCTGACATATTCTTTTCTCTTTTTTAATAAAATTATGAAATGGAATTTGAAATACATTAACTATATGTTAATTTTTTTCAACATTAACCTTAAAATTAACCTCATCTATTTCGATTTCGTTAAAATTTGAAAGTGAAGATACAATTTCTATTTTATTTGACAAGACCTCCGAGGAAATATATTCCTCATTTTTCTTAACATCTTCAAGGAAAGGAGAATTCTCTTCGATGGAGATTTTAATTCTGTCTGTCAGTTCAAAGTCTTTATCTTTTCGCAGGTTCTGAATTCTGTTGATGAACTCTCTTGCGATACCCTCAGATTTTAATTCTTCAGTTAACGTCAAATCTAATGCCACAGTTGTTTTTCCGTCGGAAGTTACCGTCCATCCCGGAATATCTTTGGTGGAGATTTCCACATCATCAGGGGTGATTTCATAACCCTGGATATCTATTTTTCCTTCTTTTTCAAGGCTGGCAATCTGTTCTGCATTCATCTCAGCAATTGCTCCGCCTACGGTTTTCATGTCTTTTCCTAACTTAGGTCCAAGAGCTTTGAAATTTGGTTTGATCTGTTTTACAATCAGATGTGATGCTTCTTCTGCATTGATTAACTGTAATTCTTTAACATTCACTTCCTGTTTGATCAGATCTGCAACGGCCAGGATCTGCTCTTCCGTTTTGGAGTCAAGAACCGGTACCAATACTTTCTGCAATGGCTGGCGAACTTTTACATTTTCTTTCTTTCTTAAAGAGAAAACCATACTTGTGATGTTCTGTGCCAGATGCGTTTTTTCTACAAGATCCTGATCGATCAGACTTTCGTCTGCAACAGGGAAATCTGTTAAATGCACAGACTCAACTTTGTCTTTTCCTGTCACTTTATTTAAATCCTGATATAGCTGATCCATAAAGAACGGAGCAATGGGTGCGGATAATTTCGCAACAGTTTCAAGACACGTATATAAAGTCTGGTAAGCAGAGATTTTATCATCAGAATAATCTCCCTTCCAGAAACGTCTTCTGCACAGTCTTACGTACCAGTTGCTCAGGTTGTCATTCACAAAGGTGCTGATGGCTCTGGCTACTCTTGTCGGTTCGTAATCTTCGTAGAATGCTTTTACTTCTTTGATTAAAAGGTTCAGCTCGGAAAGGATCCATCGGTCGATCTCAGGACGGTTTTCCACTTCTCTTTCAGAATAATTGAATCCGTCTACATTCGCATATAGTGCAAAGAATGAATAGGTGTTGTAAAGTGTTCCGAAGAACTTTCTTCTCACCTCATCAATTCCTTCGATATCAAATTTCAGGTTTTCCCAAGGATTTGCATTCGAGATCATATACCATCTCGTAGCATCCGGTCCGTATACTGAAAGCGTTTCAAACGGATCTACCGCATTTCCTAAACGTTTTGACATTTTCTGACCGTTCTTATCCAGAACAAGCCCGTTACTCATTACATTTTTATAAGCAACAGAGTCAAAAACAGCGGTTCCGATCGCATGAAGCGTATAGAACCATCCACGAGTCTGGTCAACACCTTCTGCGATAAAGTCAGCAGGGAATGCCTTGTTATTATCGATCATTTCCTTATTCTCAAACGGATAATGCAGCTGAGCGTAAGGCATAGATCCTGAATCGAACCAAACGTCGATCAGATCACTTTCACGGTTCATTGCTTTACCTGAATCTGAAACAAGAACTACTTTATCCACTACATTTTTGTGAAGGTCAACCAGTTCATAGTTCTGCTCAGACATATTTCCGATCACAAAACCTTTGAACGGATTTTCTTTCATTAATCCCGCAGCAACCGATTTTTCAATCTCATTGTAAAGTTCCTCCACAGATCCTATGATTTTTTCTTCCTTAAGATCCTCAGTTCTCCAGATCGGTAATGGGATACCCCAATATCTTGAACGGGAAAGATTCCAGTCGTTTACATTTTCAAGCCAGTTGGCAAAACGTCCTTCTCCGGTAGCTTTAGGCTTCCAGTTGATTGCTTTGTTTAAATTAACCAGTCTGTCTTTTACAGCTGTCATTTTCACAAACCATGAATCCAAAGGATAGTACAATACAGGTTTGTCAGTTCTCCAGCAGTGTGGGTAACTGTGAACGTATTTTTCAACCTTGAAGGCTTTATTTTCAGTTTTTAAAACAATGGCGAGTTCCACATCCCATGACTTCTCAGGAGCAGTTCCGTCATCGTAATATTCGTTCTTGATATATTTTCCTGAAAATACTTCAGGTACGTTTTCTCCTTTGATGAATTTACCCTGCAGGTCTACAAGAGGAACAAGGTTGTCATTCTCATCTTTTACCAGCATTGGCGGAATTCCGTTTTCTTTTCCAACTCTGGCATCATCTGCACCAAAGGTAGGAGCGATGTGAACGATACCTGTACCGTCCTCAGTGGTTACGAAATCCCCGATGATCACTCTGAATGCTTTTTCAGGTGAATCGTTAGGAGTAAACCATGGGATCAGCTGCTCATATTGAGTCCCAGCCAATTTTTCTCCGGTGAATTCTTTGATTACTTTGAAAGGAATAACTTTAGTTTCCGCAGTATAACCTGCGAAATCTTCGTCAGTTCCTTCAGCGTATTTTTTACCGAATACTTTAGGTAAAAGAACTCTTGCCAATACAATGGTGATAGGCTCAAATGTGTATTGATTGAATGTTTTAACTAAAACATACTCAATATCTCTTCCTACTGCCAAAGCTGTGTTGGAAGGTAAAGTCCATGGAGTAGTGGTCCATGCTAAAACATGCACATCTCCATCCACATCATTAAACAGTTCAGACGTTTCTTTTTTCGCTTTAAACTGTGCCACAACCGTTGTATCCGAAACATCACGGTACGTTCCCGGCTGGTTCAGCTCGTGGGAAGAAAGTCCGGTCCCTGCTTTTGGAGAATAAGGTTGGATTGTGTAGCCTTTGTACAATAATTCTTTATCATACAATTGCTTCAGCAGCCACCAAACCGTCTCCATGTATTTTGATTTGTAGGTGATATACGGATCATCAAGGTCTACCCAGTATCCGATCTTTTCCGTAAGGTTATTCCATACGTCTGTATATCGCATAACCGCTTCACGGCAGGCCTTGTTGTAGTCTTCAATAGAGATTTTTTTGCCAATATCTTCTTTAGTAATTCCTAATTCCTTTTCTACGCCCAGTTCCACAGGAAGTCCGTGTGTATCCCAGCCTGCTTTACGGAAAACCTGCTTCCCGTTCTGCGTCTGGAAACGACAGAAAATATCCTTTAATGCTCTGGCCATAACGTGGTGAATTCCGGGCATACCGTTTGCTGAAGGCGGACCTTCATAAAAAACAAACTCGGCATTACCCTCGCGAATCTCAACACTTTTACTGAACGTTTTATTCTGTTTCCAAAACTCCGATACATTCTCGGCTATGTCAATAAGGTTGAGGTTTTTGTATTCTTTAAATTGGCTCATTGTAAATATCTCAATATCGTTGATTAATTAAGTCTGCAAATTTAGTGATTTTTGTCGGTTTATAATATATGTTTTATTTAGCTTATATCTATTAAAAAGTTCAATTTCAGAAATATAAATGCAAAACGGAGTTTAAAGGTGAATGGTGAAGAGTGAATAAGTGAATTTTTCTTGCGGTTTACCCTGTTTTTCATGATTGTTTTATTCAATAGAAGCGGACTAAAGCCCGCTTAAAAAATGTATTACATTCATCAGGCTTCAGCCAAAATTTAAAATGAAATTCTATGGTTTTTCACAAATGGCATATTTTTCACAGCATCAACTGTGTAAATCCGTGTAATCTGCGGTTAAAAAGATTAAACCGTAAAATTTCTATTCGCTAATACTATAAAATTTTGTAATTTCAATAGATCCCAAAACCAAATGTCGTATGAAAATTTTCTGCAAACTCATCTTCGTTGTTTATTTTCTCAATTATTTTGTAGCATCGGCACAGAATAGTTATCCACAAAATTATTTCCGGAACCCGCTGAACATCCCTATGCAGCTGGCTGCCAATTTTGGAGCTGTCCGGGCTAATCATTTTCATATGGGATTAGATTTGCGGACCAATAGTCAGGAGAATTTGACAGTTGTTGCAGCTGCAGATGGTTATGTAAGCAGGATAAAAATAGAGCGCTATGGTTTTGGAAATGCAGTGTATATCACTCATCCCAATGGCTACACCACAGTTTATGCCCATCTCAATAAATATTTCGATCAACTGGATGAGTATGTAAAAGAAAGACAATATAAAGACGAAAAATGGGAGCAGGATATCACTTTTTCTCCCGGGCAGTTTCCCGTGACTAAGGGCCAGGTTATTGCTTTGAGCGGAAATACCGGAGGTTCAGCGGGACCGCATTTACACTTTGAAATCAGGGATACTAAAACGGAAGAATGCATCAATCCTTTGCTTTTTGGCTTTAATATCCCGGATCGCGTGGTTCCTACGATCAGCGGATTGTATTGGTATGACCGTCGTTTCAGTACCTATGAGCCAGGAGCAAATGGAATCCCGGTTAAAAAAGCCGGAAATGGATATACAACAGATATTATCCAGGTTACTTCACCGGAAATAAGCTTTGCGGTTAAAGCTGTGGATAAAGCCAATCAGGGATTTAATCTTGGAATTTATCATGCAGAACTGTTGATGGATGGTCAGCTGATCTATAGTTTTTCTATTGATAAAGTGAGCTATGACGATACCCGCTATCTTAATGGATGCATAGATTACACAAAATTTTCAAGAGATAAAATGAGCATTCAGCATTTATCTGAATTGCCGGGAATGAAGCTGAAAAATTACAATTCATCCGGTAAAACAGGAATTATTCATCTTGAGGATGACAGTGTTCACAGTATTGAAATTGTTTTGAAGGACGTTAACGGAAATACAAGCAAGCTGGTTACAAAAGTTCGTTACGCTGTAAATTCGCAGCAGGTAACTCCTTCGGATCAATTGGTGAAACCGGATGAAGCAAAAACAGTAAATACCGAAAATGCGGCAGTAAATCTTAGTAAAAATGCAGTATATGATGCGGTGAACTTTAAAATGTATGAAAAGCCGGCTTCCCATCCATCCGCGATTTCCAATACTGTTGTTCTGGAGACACCATACATTCCGGTTCATGATTATTTTACACTGAAAATAAAACCCAACAGGAAATTATCAAATGAAGAAAAGAATAAACTGGTGATGCTGTTTGACTACGGAAGTGATACGGATGCCGTAAAAGCAAAATGGAACGGAGACCGGGCGGAGGCAGAGTTTAACAGACTCGGTACGGCAGTTCTGCTGCTGGATGAAAGTTTGCCTTCTGTTTCTGCGAATTGGAAAGAAGGAGTCCTTATAAACAGTAGCTCTTTACGGTTGAAAGGAACAGCTAAAGTGGGTGACATTGCTTCATTCCGTGCGGAACTTGATGGGAAATGGCTCCGTTTTGCCCGTGTAAAAGATGATTTTGTCTATATTTTTGATGAAAAATGTCCAAAAGGTTCAGGATTGCATACTTTAAAGGTAGTTACAACCAATACAGCAGGAAACACTAACACACAAACTTTTACTTTCCAACGATAAAATGATAGCGGTCAGTAATTGTTAAATCTTTTAATCATTCAATCTTTTAATTTTAAATAAATAAATTTGTCTTTTAAAAATTACAAGCATTGGAATTCTATCCGGCCATCGAAAAATCAGGTATCCAGGAAATAAAAAAGTTTCAGGAGCAAAAGCTTCAGGAGCTTCTGGCTTATCTTGAGAATCATTCACCCTTTTATCAGAAATTATTCAAAGAAAATAATATCAATCCTGCAGATATCCGAACATTGGAAGATCTGCAGAAGATTCCAACCACTACAAAGAATGATTTGCAGCAATACAATCAGGATTTTTTCTGTATTTCACAGGATAAAATTGTAGATTACAGTACCACTTCAGGAACTTTGGGCGATCCGGTCACTTTCGGATTGTCTGACAATGACCTTGAAAGGCTGGCCTACAACGAGGCTATTTCTTTTGCGTGCGCAGGTATTCAAAAAGGAGACGTTGTTCAGATGATCACTACCATCGACAAAAGATTTATGGCAGGTCTGGCTTATTTTTTAGGACTAAGAAAAATGGGAGCCAGTGTGGTAAGAATGGGCCCCGGCATTCCCGAGCTTCAGTGGGATTCTATTTTCAGATACCAACCCAAATACCTGATCACAGTGCCGTCTTTTCTTCTGAAAATGATAGATTATGCTGAAAAAAACGGACTGGATTATAAAAATTCAAGTGTTTACGGAGCGGTATGTATTGGCGAAAGTATCAAGAATCAGGATTTTACCGACAATATTCTTTCGCAGAAGATCAAAGAAAAATGGAACATTAAATTATTTTCTACCTACGCCTCCACGGAAATGAGTACAGCTTTTACGGAATGTGAGTTTCAGATTGGAGGCCACCATCATCCTGAGCTTATTATCACTGAAATTTTAGATGATAATGAAAATCCGGTAAAAGAAGGAGAAAATGGAGAATTAACAATCACTACACTGGGGGTAGAAGCCATTCCCTTGCTTCGTTTTAAGACTGGAGACATTGTAAAGGCCCACTATGAGCCGTGTCAATGTGGCAGAAATACCATGAGACTTGGCCCTGTTGTCGGAAGAAAACAGCAGATGATTAAATATAAGGGAACGACACTTTATCCGCCTGCGATGAATGATATTTTGAATGATTTCAATACTATTTTATGTTATCAGATCGTGATTCAGTCTAATGAAATCGGTTTGGATGAAATTATTATCAAGCTGAGTACAGAACAGGACCATGAAACTTTTGTCAATGAAGTTCGCGATCATTTCCGTGCAAAATTAAGAGTAAGTCCTAAAATTGAAATCATAGATTTTGATATCCTTTCCAAGACCGTTTTCAATCCAAACAGCAGAAAACCCATTACATTCATAGATTTAAGATAAAACACAGCACAACCATGAAAAAAATATTTCTTATCATTTTAGTAACTCTTTTCACAGGCTTGACGGCGCAGAGGGTGAGGGTAGTTTCCGGCGATTATAAATTCCTGAAGGATGAAGTTACGGGTAAGAAACTCGGGGCGGAAATAAAGAAAGCACTTAAATAAAACAAAAAGGGTCTGAAAATATTCAGACCCTTTTTTATGATTGTTCCTGCTGTTTCTCCATTTTGATGAGGTTCGCAAGGTTTTTAATGACTGTATCGTGCTTTCTTACAAAAGGATTGTCCTTATTCCAGACATAGCCGGCCAAAACCGCACATATTTTTCTCTTCACATCTTCATTTTCAGGCCTGTGGAAAAATAATTCCTGAAGATTTCCTGTATACCATTCCTTCACATACGTGGTGAAAACATCCACACCATAAAGAATATAGTCCGTGTACTCTTTTTGCCAGTCGATTTGCTCGCCATTAAGCTGTCTTAAAGCCAATTTTGCAGCAAGCATCCCGGATTCTGTGGCAAATGCCATTCCCGATGAAAAAACAGGGTCAAGGAACTCAGAAGCATTCCCGGTAAGGGCATATCCGTCTCCAAACAGCTGCTTTACCGAGCAGGAATAATCTTTCAGATGTCTTGGTTCAAAAAGAAAATCCACATCGCCAAAACGTTTTACATAATAGTCAGAAAGAGAAATAGCTTTTCTTAATGCTTCCGTTGCATCACCATTTTCAGATAATTTTTCAATATATTCTGTAGGACCTACAATCCCTACGCTTGTATTTCCGTTGGAAAAAGGAATCACCCAAAGCCATACTTCAGTTTCGATGATATCAAAAGAAATAAGAGTGCCTTCTTCTCCCTCTTCTCTGTTAATATCCTCTACATGAGAAAAAATGGCAGAATGAGGAGACAGTTTAGAAGGTTTTTCAAGATCAAGCAATCTGGGAAGTACTCTTCCGTAGCCACTGGAATCAATAACGAATTTAGCATGGATCTCTTTCGTTTCGCCGTTCTTATTTTTTACTGTGGTAACAGAATCTGTACCGTTGAAACGAATATCTATGACTTCCGTTTCAAATTCAAGATCAATTCCTTTGTTGATGACTTCCTGGGCCAGTGTATTATCAAAATCAGCTCTGGGAACCTGCCAGGTCCAGTCCCAGCCTTCACCAAATTTGTCGCTGAAATCAAAAATGCAGACTTCATTGCCTCTTAAAAACCGTGCTCCCAGCTTTTTTTCGAAGCCCGTTTTATCCAGAGCCGGAAAAAGGCCTGCTTCATCAAAATGATCCATTACCCTGGGAATTAAGCTTTCGCCCACAACCAGTCTTGGGAATTTTGTCTTTTCAACAACCTTTACGTTGACATTGTTCTTCTTTAAGTATGAAGAAGATACGCACCCGGAAGGTCCAGCACCGATTACGAGAATGTCAACAAATTCTTTGCTCATCTTGATTTTTTATTTTAATAATAACTTCTATCTTTGCCGCTAAATTAGTGACAAATAATTAATATTTTACAAAATTAGCAACTATTACTTTTAATTGATGAAAATAAATAACTTTTTAGAACTGAAGGATTTTCAAAAAATTATCATTGAGAACGGAAAAATTGAACTGGACGAATCACTTTTGGATAGAGTAGAAACGAGTTTTCAGTTTTTAAAGGAATTTTCGAAAAATAAAGTAATATATGGGGTCAATACTGGTTTCGGACCAATGGCTCAATTCAAGATCAGTGATGAAGATACCCACCAGCTTCAGTATAACCTGATCAGAAGCCATTCTTCAGGAATCGGGAACCCATTGCCTGCAGAGGAAGTAAAAGCATGTATGCTGGCCAGGCTGAATACCCTTTCTCTTGGAAATTCAGGCGTCCATCAGTCTGTTATTCATCTGCTTAAAGAATTGATCAACAGGGATATTACACCGTTGATTTTCGAACACGGAGGGGTAGGAGCAAGTGGTGATTTGGTACAGCTTGCCCACCTTGCTTTAGTCCTGATTGGAGAAGGTGAAGTTTTCTATAAAGGGGAAAGAAAAGCTACAAAAGAAGTTTTTGAAGCAGAAGGCTTAGAACCTATCAAAGTTGAAATCCGTGAAGGTTTGGCTTTGATGAACGGAACTTCTGTTATGTCCGGGATAGGAATTGTTAACGCGTACAAAGCGAATCAGTTAACGGATATTTCCATAAGGCTTTCCTGTGCCATCAACGAAATTGTTCAGGCTTATGACGATCATTTATCAGAAGCTTTGAACGGAACCAAAAAACATTACGGTCAGCAGAAAGTGGCAGAAAGAATGCGTGAGCATTTGGCCGACAGTAAACTGATCAGAAAAAGAGAAGATCATCTTTATACCCACTTTGAAGAGCAGGAAAAAGTATTTAAAGAAAAAGTTCAGGAATATTATTCTTTAAGATGTGTTCCTCAGATCCTGGGACCTGTTTTAGATACTTTGGAGTATACTGAGAAAGTTCTTGAAAACGAGATCAATTCAGCTAATGACAACCCAATTATTAATGTAAAAGACAAACATGTATATCATGGGGGGAATTTCCACGGAGACTATATTTCGCTGGAAATGGACAAGCTGAAGATCGTTATTACCAAGCTGACCATGCTGGCGGAAAGACAGCTGAACTACCTTTTAAATGCAAAGATCAATGAAATCTTGCCTCCCTTCGTAAATTTAGGTAAATTAGGCTTTAATTTCGGAATGCAGGGAGTACAGTTTACGGCGACATCTACCACTGCAGAAAGCCAGATGCTGTCGAATTCCATGTATGTTCACAGTATCCCTAATAATAATGATAATCAGGATATTGTAAGTATGGGAACCAATGCTGCGGTAATCTGCCGGAAAGTGATTGAGAATGCGTTTGAAGTATTGGCGATTGAGGCCATCACTATTATTCAGGCCGTTGAATATCTTGGTTTTCAGGATAAAGTATCATCTTCTACCAAAGAATTGTATGACGAGATAAGAAAAATCATTCCTGCATTCTCAGATGATATGGTGATGTATCCGTATCTGGAAGAAGTGAAGAAATATTTAAAGGCTATGTAATTATCCGCGGTAATGAATTGTCATAAAGGAAGAACGGGGTTTAACTTAAAAAAACTAATACTAAATAAACACTAACACATGAAATGTGCAATTGTCACAGGCGGCTCCAGGGGAATTGGAAGAGCAGTCTGTATAAAACTGGCGGAAGAAAAAAATTATCATATACTCATCAACTACGCTTCTAATGAAACCGCGGCAAAGGAAACTTTGGCTAAAGTAGAAGAGCTTGGAGCTACAGGAGAAATCCTTAAATTCGATGTGGCCAATGCTGAAGAAACCCTGAATGTTTTAACGGAATGGCAGGACAAAAACCCTGATGCCATAGTTGAAGTGATCGTAAACAATGCCGGTATTACAAGAGACGGATTATTCATGTGGATGCAGAGGGAAGACTGGAACAGTGTGATCAATACAAGTCTGAACGGATTTTTTAACGTAACCAACTTCTTTATCCAGAAGCTTCTACGCAACAAATACGGGAGAATTATTAATATGGTCTCTGTTTCCGGGGTAAAAGGAACCGCAGGGCAAACTAATTATTCTGCAGCAAAAGCAGCTTTGGTAGGTGCTACAAAAGCACTGGCCCAGGAAGTTGCCAAGAGAAATATTACGGTAAATGCGGTGGCTCCGGGATTTATCAGAACAGATATGACCCAGGATTTTAATGAAGACGAGATGAAAGCAATGATCCCTGCCAACAGATTTGGAGAGGCCGAAGAAGTAGCAGATCTTGTAGCCTTTTTAGCTTCCAGGAAAGCTTCATACATTACCGGAGAAGTAGTGAACATCAACGGGGGAATTTATTCATAAATCAGGTAGCAGATAAAAGGGAGCAGTGAAACCTGCAACCTGTAGCCTGCAATCTAAAATCTTAATTATCAATGGAAAATAGGGTTGTAATTACCGGAATGGGAATTTATTCTTGCATCGGGACCTCTTTGGAAGAGGTCAGAGAATCCCTATATCAAGGAAAATCCGGTATTGCTTTAGTACAGGAGAGAAAAGAATTCGGTTTCAGGTCCGGCCTTACAGGGGTAGTGCCTAAGCCGGATCTTAAAAATCTGCTTAACAGACGCCAGCGTGTAAGCATGGGGGAAGAAAGCGAATATGCTTATCTTGCTACCATAGATGCATTGAAACAGGCAGGAATAGAACAGGATTTCCTGGACGCTCACGAAGTAGGAATTTTATACGGAAACGACAGTGTTTCTCAGGCAGTAGTTGAATCTATTGACATTGCCAGGGAGAAAAAAGATACAACATTGATGGGGTCCGGAGCGATCTTCAAATCAATGAACTCAACAGTAACCATGAACCTTTCAACGATTTTTAAGCTGAAAGGAATCAACCTTACCATCAGTGCGGCCTGTGCGAGCGGATCCCATTCTTTGGGGCTTGCTTACATGATGATCAAAAACGGCTTTCAGGATATGATTATCTGCGGAGGAGCGCAGGAAACCAACAAATATTCAATGGCGAGTTTTGACGGACTTGGTGTTTTCTCCGTAAGAGAAGACGAGCCTACAAAAGCTTCAAGACCTTTTGATGCCGGAAGAGACGGGCTTATCCCAAGTGGAGGAGCTGCCAGTCTTATTGTAGAAAGCCTGGAATCTGCACAGAAAAGAGGCGCCACCATTCTTGCAGAAATTGTAGGTTATGGTTTCTCTTCAAACGGAGGACATATCTCAACACCTAATGTTGACGGCCCGGCCTTAGCCATGGACAGAGCCCTGAAACAATCCGGATTAAAGGCAGAGGATATAGATTATATTAATGCTCATGCGACTTCTACACCAATCGGTGATGCCAATGAAGCTAAAGCTATCCATGAAATTTTCGGAAGCGTAGTTCCTGTAAGCTCTACAAAATCCATGACCGGCCATGAATGCTGGATGGCAGGAGCAAGTGAAGTGGTATACTCCATTCTGATGATGCAGAACGATTTCATAGCACCGAACATTAACCTGGAAAACCCTGACGATGAGGCGAAAAAGATAAATTTGGTCTCAAAAACGAAAAATCAAAAAATTGACGTATTTTTGTCGAATTCTTTCGGATTTGGGGGAACCAACTCCGCATTAATAGTTAAAAAATTTGATTAAAAACATGGAAAGGGAAAAAATTGTTGACATCGTTAATGATTTCTTAGTAAACGAATTCGAAGTGGATGGCGATGAGATCAGCAATGATGCCAACCTGAAAAAAACACTCGGGCTGGACAGTCTGGACTATATTGATATGGTCGTTGTTATTGAATCTAATTTCGGGGTGAAATTAGGGGAGGCAGATTTCAAAAAAATGGTAACATTTGATGATTTCTACACTACTATTGAAAATAAAATTGCTGAAAAAAACGCATAACTATCGATTGAACTTTATTTTTTAATAATGTAACAATAGAACAATGTACCAGTATAACAATAAATTAAGCTATTGTCATACTGGTACACTGATAAATTGGTAAACTGTACTTATGAACAAGTGGAAAGGTAAATCTAAAGGAACCATAACAGGATATAAAATATTCGTTTGGTGTATTAGAAATATCGGCATACGGAGTTCATATTTTGTGCTTTATTTTGTAGCTTCCTATTATTTTTTATTCCTTAAAAAAAGCAACCGCTACATCTTTTACTATTTTCAGAAAAGATTGGGCTATGGATATTGGAAATCAAAGGTTTCCGTATTCAAAAGCTATTTTACCTTCGGAAAAGTCCTGATTGATAAAACGGCAATTTCTGCCGGCTTAAGAGAAAAATACACCTATGAATTTGATGGTGTGGAAAATCTTACCAGCCTTCTTGCTGAGAAAAAAGGCGGAGTTCTTATCAGTGCTCACATCGGAAATTTTGAAATCGCAGAACATTTCTTTGCGGATATCGATTTCGACTGCCAGATCAATCTGGTTACCACAGATCAGGAAGTAACCGTGATAAAAGAATACCTGGAAAGCGTTGCCGTAAAACAGAGCAATATCAAATTCATTTATGTCAAAGAGGATATGTCCCATATTTTTGAGATCAACCAGGCTTTGTCCAATAACGAGCTGATCTGCTTTACGGGAGATCGTTATTTTGAAGGTTCAAAATATCTTGAAGCGGACCTTTTGGGCAAAAGTGCCAGGTTTCCGGCCGGTCCTTTCCTCATTGCCTCACGACTTGGCGTTCCCGTAGTCTATGTGTATGTGATGAAAGAAAAGAATCTGCATTATCACTTATACGCAAGGGTGGCAAAAAATATTAAAAACCGTGATTCTCAGGGACTTCTCAACTCCTACGTACAGAATCTTGAAACCATGATCAGAAAATATCCACTTCAATGGTTCAATTATTTCGATTTTTGGGATGATATTGATTAATTTTTCTAATTTTAACAGCGAAAACTAATTAATAAACTCAAATCATCCGGCAATTCAGAAATGAAATATGGTTTAGCGTCATTTTCCTGCACCTGCATTTCCGTTTAAATTAAAAACACACAGCTTTTCCTCTTTTGAAAAAAGAATACGACATACTTGTGATCGGCAGCGGATTGGGAGGTCTTGTTTCGGCTCTTATTTTAGCCAAAGAAGGCTTAAAAGTCTGTGTCCTGGAAAAAAATAACCAGTATGGCGGGAATCTTCAGACTTTTTCAAGGGAGAAGCTCATTTTCGATACCGGAGTTCATTATCTGGGTGGTCTTTCAAAAGGGCAGAATCTTCATCAGTTCTTTTCCTATCTGGAAATTATGGACGATCTGAAGCTGCATAAAATGGATGAAGACGGCTACGACAGGATTTCCTTCGGCAATGAAAATATGGAATATCCTCATGCACAGGGCTATGAAAACTTCATTGAACAACTGGCAGCCCATTTTCCCAACGAGAGGCAAAATTTAGAAAGCTATTGTGAAGAAATTCAGTATGTTTGCGCCCAGTTTCCAAGGTATCAGGTAATCGGAAAAGAAAGCTACAATGAAGAAATCCTTCACCTTAATACCAAAAGATTTATAGAATCTGTTACCCAAGACAAAAAGCTGCAGGCCGTATTGCTGGGTTCCAATTTTTTATATGGTGGGGATTCTGAAAATATCCCGTTTTACGTTCACGCACTGACGGTAAATTCCTACATTCAAAGTGCTTACAAATGTGTAAAAGGAGGAAGCCAGATCACAAAACTGCTCATTAAAAAACTTCGTGAGCATGGTGCAGAAGTACATAAGCATTCCGAGGTTTCTGAATTTATTTTTAATGAAACCGGAGTTTTATCTTCCGTAAAAACAAAAGAAGGAAAGGAATATGCAGCAAAGAAATTCATTTCCAACATAGAAATACGTTCCTTTATTAAGTTAATCGGAGAAGAAAAGCTCAGAAAATCCTTTCTGAACAGGGTCCTGAGCTGGGAACCTGTTTCATCGTGCTTCAGTGTTTATCTGGTCCTGAAACCACAGTCGTTCCCGAGCTTCAATTATAATATTTACCACTATTCGTCAGAAGAAATGATATGGAAGGCATTCCGCTACAGCAAAGAAAACTGGCCGGAAACCTATATGCTTTCCTCTACGCCTTCAAAACACCATCCTGATTATGCTGAAAGCCTTACGGCAATCTCCTATATGGATTTTGAAGAAGTCAAAGCCTGGAAAGAAACTGTAAATACCGTTGCCGATGAGCATGAAAGAGGATTAAAATATGAACAGTTCAAATTAGAAAAAGCAGAAAAAATGATTACTGCTCTGGAAAGGAAAATTCCTAACCTCAGACATTCCATAAAAAGCATTTATACTTCATCACCCCTGTCTTACAGGGATTATATCGGCAGCTTTGAAGGAAATATGTATGGTTACATGAAAAATTCGGATAATCCTCTGAAAACAATGGTTTCGCCCCGTACCAAGATTGATAATCTGTTCCTTACCGGGCAGTCTGTAAATATGCATGGTATTTTAGGTGTGACCATAGGGGCTTTCAATACCTGCGCGGAAATCCTGGGAAGAGAACTGATAGACGGCCGTCTGAAACAAATGATGAATACTCATGAGAAAAAATAACAGACTTACCGCCCTGTTCCGGGGAATCCGGTTTTTCCTTATCCTTTCCCTTATTTCATGCGGAATCTCAAAATCAGTCCACCATGTTCCCGATATCAGCACCTATGCTCTGGAAACTCCCAAAGTGAATAAAATCAACGATTCTACGTTCAGTTTCAACCGGAATTATTTAACCAAAAATAAGCAGCAGATCTGGGAACTTTATATCAAAGGAAATCCTTTACAGCTTGGATATAACAACGGAGCTTTAACCCAAAACCTGATGCAGAAGCAGGAAGAAATATTCTTCTCAAAAGTGGAAGGTTTCGTTCCTTCAAAATTTAAACAGAAACTGCTTCGTGGATTCCTGAAATGGTACAACAGGAAAATGTACCTCAATGTAAGGGAAGATTACCAGGCGGAATTATATGGTCTGTCCCAATATTCCTCAGATAAATACAACTTTATTGCACCCAAATACCTTCGGAGTCTGTATCTCCACGGAGCTCATGACATTGGCCATGCTATGCAGGATCTTGCTATGGTAGGATGTACTTCACTGGCTGTCTGGAATGAAAATACAGAAGACGGGGATCTTCTCATCGGAAGAAACTTCGATTTTTATGTCGGAGACGATTTTGCTAAAAATAAGCTGGTCGAATTTGTAGAACCGGAAACCGGAATTCCCTATATGTCCGTAAGTTGGCCGGGAATGATTGGTGTAGTCTCCGGGATGAATAAAGAAGGTATTACCGTAACAATCAATGCCGGGAAATCTAAAATTCCTTTGACTGCCAAAACCCCGATTTCTCTGGTAACACGGGAAATTCTGCAGTATGCAAAAAATATTGATGAGGCCATTGCTATTGCAAAAAAAAGAAAAGTTTTCGTCTCCGAATCTATCCTGGTTGGAAGTGCTTATGATAAAAATGCCGTGATCATTGAAGTTTCCCCTAAAAATTTCGGCGTTTACAAGGTGGAAAATACCAGCAGGGTTTTCTGTACCAATCATTTTCAGTCCGAAGCTTACAAAGACGATAAAAGGAACCAAAAGCATATTATAGAAAGCCACTCCAAATATCGTTACGAAAAGCTTCAGGAACTTCTTCAGGAAAAGAAAAAACTGACTCCCGAAAAAATGGCTGCCATTTTACGGGATAAGTCCGGTTTAAAAGGTGAAAAAATAGGCTACGGCAATGAAAAAGCCATTAATCAGCTACTGGCGCATCATGCGGTTATTTTCTCTCCTGAAAAAAGATTGGTTTGGGTTTCCTCAAATCCCTATCAGCTGGGAGAATTTGTATGTTATGACCTGAACGAGATCTTTTCCGGCAAAAAAGCTGAGGAAAGCTTACAGGCAAAAACGGCACTCAATATTGCCAGAGATCCTTTTGCGGATTCAGAGGAATACCATCATTATGAAATATCCAAAAAGCTGGGGGCGGAAACAAATAATGCCATCGATCATAAGGATATAGTATTGACAGACGATTTTATTCCCTATTATCAGTCCATGAATCCGGATTTTTGGCTGGTCTATTACCAGGCCGGAAGATATTACTTCGGGATCAATGATTTTGAAAAAGCCAAAACTGAGTTTGAAACCGCTCTAACAAAAGAAATTACCACTGTTCCGGACAGGCAGAATGTGGAAAAGTACCTTAAAAAAACGCTAAAGAAATTAAAATGATCCCAAGACATATAAAACTGCTATTCTGCATTCCTTTGATAATCATTATCGCTTACACTGCTTACCTGTTTACAAGATATGGTTCTATTCCGGATATCATTCCCATCCATGGATACGGAGGAAAGAATGACGGGTTTGGAAGCAAGTTATTTATTTTTGTACCTATTGTATTGAACCTTATTATTTTAGCTTTTATTTGGCTTATTATAAGGAAACCGGAAAAGATCAAATTTACCTTTGAGGCAAAAGAAGAAGATGAGGCAAAAACTTATTATCAGTATCAATTGGTTTTAGTCATTCTTGCCATATTTGTAACCATGGTTATGAGTCCGTTGTCGTTTTCGGACGTTGTTTTTAAGTAATGATTTTTTATTAGAAATGTCTTAGTTATTCTCCGGATTCAGTTTATTCAGGAAAAGAAAGGCTCCGATCCCGCAAAGGGCAGACATTGAAGTAGCCAGAATAGCGCTCCCGATCACATACTGGAGAAGATTATTTTTAATCAGCTCAAAATTCAGTTCGCTGCTTAAAATATTACTGTCACTATGTACAAAAGGTGATCCCAGAAACAGGGATGCTGCAATCACAAAAGGGATAAAAGGTGGGAGGCTTACATTGGACGCAATAAATGCCAGAACTTTATTCAGTTTAAAAAGAACAGATAACGAGATAACAAGTAAGGTATGGAATCCCCAGAAAGGAGAAAGGCCTATAAAAACGCCGAGGGCTATTGAAAAAGCCTTCGTACGGTTGCTGCCATCACTTTCCAGTACATCTTCCTTTAAGAATCTTTTAAAGCTTTTTTTTTTGAAATTATTCACGAAGTTTCTCGGAATAATGTAAAGCAAGGTTATCGTCACCAGAATCGTATTCAGGATACTGATTCTTGTGAAATCTTTGAATGGCCTGAAATGTGAAACTCTTTCTGCAGGATCATATAAAACCTTTACCGGGACATTCTTTACAGGAACATGCCTCCAGGCTGTTCTTACGATAATCTCGATCTCAAATTCAAATTTTGGTGTAAAATATTTCTTAGGAATTTTCAGCAGTGGGTACAATCTGTATCCGGATTGGGTATCTTCAAGCTTTATTCCGGTCTCAAACCAGAACCAGAAGTTGGAAAACCGGTTTCCAAAGCTGCTTTTTTTGGGAATTCCGTCCTGCGACATATTCCGATTTCCAATCAGAAGCACATCTTCTTTTTCCTGAAGCAGGGCTTCTACGAATACAGGGATATCATCCGGATAATGCTGTCCGTCGGAATCAATGGTAATAGCGTAATGATAACCCAGTTCTTTTGCCTTTCTGAAGCCGATTTTAAGCCCGTTACCTTTACCTTTGTTCTCAGGCAGGGAGATGACCGTTATCTGAGAATAATGCGATAATATTTGCAGAGTGGAATCTGTAGAACCATCATTGACTACAATAATGCTTTCGGTGTATTCCAGCACGCCGTCTATCACTCTTTTCAGAGTTTTTTCATTATTGTAGGTCGGTATTAAAACGCATATCTTCTTTTCAGAAATTGCATTTTGTACTTCAGGAAGGATCATTGTTTTATTTTAGGGAAGCTCTTTCAGTATCTGTAAAGGATTTGGACTGCATTACGAATTTTTTCACATAGCTTTTCAGGGCTGTGTTCTGCTTACTGTAGTTATTGATCAGGAACGCCTTATCGTCTTTCATGCTGCCTCTGTATCCTACTATTTTCGGAATATTTTCCTGAACACTTAATCTGATCACTCTCAGCTCTATGTTATTCGGGTTGCTTTTGATAATACTCTCAAGACTGGTAGCACCGCTTTTTACAAGGGCTTTCCTGTCCTTTTTGGTAATCTTGGCTTCCATAATCTTTGCTGCTGCTTTATAGCCTGTTGTTACAGCATCCGAGCCGGACTGCTTCTCAGCAAGGTTGATGAATGCTTCAGTGTTGGCATTGGACGAATTGGCCTTTGCATAGCTATTTCTTAAAGCTTCTAAATCACTCTGAAAGAAAAAAATAAAAGCGGTGATGAGGGATAGGAAAAGTTTCATAAATTATTTTTTATAGCTTACTGACATTTTTAATGCAATAGTCTCGCCAAAAGAAGTTGTATTTTTTACTTTAACATCTTCTTCATTTTCAGTAATATCCAGTTGGAGTTTCAGGTCCGGAGTCTCGAAAGGGTTGATAATTGCCATGAACTTTACATTGGAAGCTGTTTTCAGGAATAATTTGGAACCTGTAAACTCTTCTGTAAGTTCCTTTACAATCTGCATCATACAGACCCCCGGCGTTACCGGATTTCCCGGAAAGTGGCCTTTGAAAATATCATGATCCTTATTCAGATGAATATAGGCAGTGAAACTTCCGTTTTCTCCCTTTTCATAAGATTCTAAAGTGTAAAAGTCTGTAAGAATAGTTTGCATAATGCTATTTTTTCATGTTAAATGTATAATAAAGGCCTGTTTGGAAAACAACGTTGGAGTGATTTCTATTGTAGCTGTCTACCGGTACAAAACCTTTTTTTACCCTGGCTTCGATGCCAAAATTTTTAGTAATGTCATAACCCAAACCTGCGGTAATTCCCAAATCGATCTCATTTTCAGGATCAAAGTTCTTTTTGTCTACTACAAATTCCAAGGTAGGCCCGACATGTACGTTGAACTGATTGAAATAAAATTTATTCACAAGCTGTAATCCAAGGTAGGATACGGAAAGGGTTTTTCCGTCCCAGTTATTAACATTGGTACTTATTTTTGCCCCCTGTCTGGAGTAGTTGATTTCCGGCTGCAGTGCATAAAATTTTGCGAAACGGATATTTCCCAGGAAACCTATGTAAAAATCTGTTTTGGTTTTGTAATCCAGATAAGGCTTCTCAGCATTGGGAAACTCTTCGTAATAGTAATAATTGAATTCCTCACTGTTTGAAAAGTGAGAAAAATTCGCACCTGCTCTTATTCCCGGGGAAAATGTTACCTGTGCCAAAGCAAAGCTTGAGACAAACGCTGTGATGAGAAATAGAAGTTTTTTCATGTTAATTCTGTTCGTTTTCGGTTATCTGAAATAGTTTTATATTGATCTTAAAGTCCTTGTGTTGCAGGTTTAAGCTATCCGCGAAGATATGTTTTTTTGCCTCAAAAGTAAAATCGATTTTTTCCTTATTGTTTCTGGTATAAATAATCTCTTTCAGAAGATTGTTTTCTTTATTGAAAAACAGGTAATAGGCTTTATTATCAATCTTTGACAGGTAAATTTTAGAATGATCGTTTTCAAAAGATTCATTCACAGGATATTGTCTTTTCAGCAGCTGCTGGAAATCGTTCTTTAAAAAATTAATCACAATTTTCTTATCCAGATCCGGAAGAACGTAATTCAGTTTAAAATTATTCTCAGAAATCTCAAAATCAATCAGTTTGTTCCCGAAATCTGAGGTCATGGCTACGCGGTGAGTCGTTTCGTTCAGCTTTTTAATGATCAGAATTCCGCTTACATGGTTTTTATAAATATCCATCTGACATTTATAAACATAGTCTTCATTTGAAGAAAAATATAAATTTTCTACTGTTTTTTCAGAGCTTTGAATTGGTTTTGTATCCGTAAGTTTATAGGTCTTACAGGAAACAAACAGCACAAGAACAAGGCTATAAGCTAAATTCCGAAGCAGCAATCGCGGCATTGATCTTTGTATTTTTGAAAACAATATTGGTAGTATCACCGGAAGCTTCCGTCATGTTCACCTGCGAAACCGTAGACTGGTTTTTAGGGAAATGAAGCTCAATCTGTTTGATGTATTTCAGCAGCTGGGCAGATTTCGGGGTAAATTTTGCCACATTGAAGTTCCCGTTTTTGAAGTAGGAAACTGAAAATTCAGGATCGCTGAACATTTTTCCGTTCGAACTTCCTACGATCAGCTTATTGATTTTCTCGAAGGTTTTGCTTTTGGCATCCACGGAAGATTTTTTTCCCTGGTCGTTAATGAAAATTTTATTGTCCTTAAAAACAATGCTGTATTGGTAAGGCTTTGTGTATTTCCAGCTTAGCATATTCGGGGTCTTTAGGGACATTTTACCATAAGTAACAATGTTTTTATCCAGAAAATCCATCTTTTTGGTTTGGGTAAAATCACTCTGCAGTGTCTTGATCTCCTGGGTTTCAGAAGAAACTTTGGCTACAAATGCTTTTGCTTCTGCTCCTGACATTGCCGTCATTTGTGCAGAAATGAAGCCGGAAATTAATAAAAATGCTCCAAAAGCAATATTTTTAATCATTTTTCTTTGATTTTTGTATTGAATCGACTGTAAACGCCGAATATTTTTTCTCCTTCAAAAATAGCAATAAATCTACCAATACGTTATACGTCTTTTCAGAGGTATCGTGAAGAAGGATGATACTGCCTTTTTTCAGATCTGTAGTTACTCTCTTAAAAATCTTTTTTTCATCATTTGTAATGGTATCGAGCGAGCGGACATTCCAGCCGATGCTTTTTTTATAGGTTCTTTTGATAGCTTTGGCAATACTTGGATTGGTAACCCCGAAAGGAGGGCGATACAGGTCATTTTGTATATTACCGGTTTTCAACATCACTTCGTCACACTTCCTGATCTCCTCTGTCATTTTTGAAGCAGATAAAAAACCTGTATTGTTTGAATGTGAATACGTATGGTTCCCAACAGTATGGCCTTCCGCGATAATCCTCTGAAAGGTTTCAGGATATTTTTCAATTTGTTTCCCGATGCAGAAAAAAGTGGCTTTTACCTGATGTTCTTTAAGTAAATCTAAAAATTGGGGAGTAAATTCAGTCGGTCCGTCATCAAAAGTCAGGGCAACCTCATTGATTTTTGTTCTTTTGTGAGTAATGCTGTTCACGAAATAGCCAAGGCCAATATCAAAAGAACCCCAGACCACTACGGCAGAAAAAGCCAGAAAACAAGCAATATATACCCAAAAACTGCCATGAAACGCATAAATAAAAACGTTACAGAAAAGATAAAATAGAATAAATGGATAATGTTTCATCTTTGAAATTTTAGCCGTTTTTCAATTGACGGTTTGCCCTTCTACCTTTAAAAAGCTCTCTCCAGCAATACTAAACTGTGGTCACTTCCTGCCAGATGATTATAAAGAAGAATATTTTTAATTTCAGTTTTCTTTTCTGAGTTAATTATCATCATTTCAGGGATTTGCTGCTCTTTCAGGATATGACAGGCCATAAAAGTTGAAAAGCCACTCGCTGTATTGAATTCACCGCTCAGATGTTTGTAATACAGTAAAGCTGAGTTTTGGAAAAGATCCATTGCTTTGTTATAATAGACATCAGATTTTGCATCTCCGCTGAAACCTAGGATAACAGCATCGATGTTTTCATTTGTTAAATTATTTTTAGCAAGGAAATCCGTCACAAATGACTGTGTTTCTTCTATGTCTAACCTGTTAATAATCTGAATGTCTGTAAGTTTTGCATAAGAATTTTCAGTTTTATCTTTTCCTAAAACGAAAAATGCCGCTGCTTCACCCCAGATCACGCCATCCGTCTCCGAATGCAGATAATCGGCGGGAAGATTTTCTTCTTTTTTGATGGTATGATTAAGACAGTAAAGCTCCATGGTTCTGTCGGTCTGCTCATCTGCTGCCCCTACAAGGACATTTTCTGCCTCTCCGTCATTGATCTGCAATTGAGCATCAAGGAACGAGAATTCCAGTGATGAAGAGGTGTTGACATACGTGAAGTTGTACGCATGGCATTGAAGCCCCAAAGCAATCTGCCCTGCTACAGTATTATGAGTAGATTGGATGAAAAATGTAGGAGTTAAAAACTCTTCATGGTTATCGATCACATTTTTCAGGAACTTTTCAGAATCCTGTGAACATCCCATTCCTGTTCCTACGATAATGGCATCCGGCTGTTCAATTCCGGCTTCCTTTAAAGCGTAATGGGAGGCTACTGAACTCATTTTTACTGTTTTAGACATTCTTCTGCTCATCGCAGGCGGAATGAATTCTTTATAATTCGGCTCTATAGCTTTTAAGATCTGAGCGGTATTTTTGAGCACCAGATCCTGGAAAAAATTCTCTTTTAAAGTGTCCTGTGCAGAGATGCAGGATGCACTGTTGATGTATACTGCACTCATGATTTTGAGAAAATTAAAGTAGAACAGTTGCCTCCGAAACCGAATGAATTGGAAAGAACGTGGTTGATGTTTTTCTCTTTCAGCTCAGTAACAGGAGTCAGGTCAAATTCCTGCATTTTTGTTTTGAAATTCAGATTGGGAAAAATAAGCCCGTTCTGCATGGCCAGAATGGAAAATACAGCCTCAATTCCAGCCGCTGCTGCCAAAGTATGACCTGTAAAAGCTTTGGTAGAACTGAATTCAGGAACCTGATTTTCACCAAAGATCCTGATCATGGCAATCCCTTCCGATAAATCATTATTGGGTGTAGCTGTTCCGTGAACGTTGATATAATCGATGTCTTTTTTTGCCAATCCGGAAACTTTAAATGCCTGTTCCATGGCTAAAAAAGCACCCTGTCCGTTTTCTGACGAAGCAGTTTGATGATGGGCATCGTTTGCGTTACCATAGCCGGAAAGGTATGCGAGGACTTTTTTATTTTCTTTTTTTACCACTTCATCAGATTCGAGAACGATGAAGGCTGCAGCTTCTCCTAAATTCAAGCCTTTTCTGTCATTGTCAAAAGGAGTGTTATAAGAATCTGTAAGAATCATCAGCGTATTGAACCCGTTCAATGTAAATTTTGAAAGGGAATCTGTTCCGCCAACAATAACACGGTCCAAAACTCCGTTTTTGATGAGCTTTGCCCCCATCATAATAGCATTAGCCGCTGAAGAGCAGGCTGTGCTGATCGTGGAAACCATGCCTTTCAATCCCAGATAATCAGCGATAGCCAGCGAGGAGTTGCCGGCATCGTGGGAGTCAATGTATTTTTGCTTTTCAGGAAAGTCTTCGTAAGAGTAGAAATATTTTTCCGTAATATCCATTCCGCCTACACTGGTAGAGGAAATGAGCCCGGTTTTATAGGCATTAATATCTGTAATCCCGGCAGATTCTACAGCTTCTCTGGCGGCAACCATACCTAATAAAGATGTCCTTGTAACGTTATTATCTTCAGGCAACTGAAGCTGGCGGACAAGTTCTTCATTAGATCTTTTTATTTCACCTGTTTTTATAGATCCGGCATGGCGGGTTTCAAACATTTCAATGTCTGAAATTCCATGTTTCCCGGTTTTCAGCGAAATAAGATTTTCTTCCACAGTATATCCTATGGAAGAAATGATCCCCATTCCTGTTATGGCAATTTTTCGACTCATGGTTTTTTATAATGTAACAGTGTATCAATCTAGCAATCATTGGTCCATTGATACATTGTTAAATTCGTACATTAATTTTATTTTGTTCTGTTTTCCTCAATGAACGCAGCCATTGTATCGATAGACTGAAAAATTTCCTTTCCTTTTTTCGGATCAGCTAATTTTATTCCATAGTCTTTATCAAGGAGAACAATAAGTTCTAAAGCGTCGATAGAATCAAGGCCAAGACCTCCGCCGAATAACGGATCTGTATCTTTGATCTCTTCTACAGAAACGTCTTCAAGGTTAAGGACTTCAATAATTTTGTGCTTCAATTCTGTTTTTAGATTTTCCATAAGTATTTAATTTACCAATGTATCAATGTACCGGTTTACTAATTTTAGTATTGTTACATTATTACATTGTTATATTGTTACATTTTTATAAGGTTAGCAAATATACAAAAGCTTTATAATTATCCTGATAAAGTTCGGTCCAGCCGCAGAGAACTTTTTCTGCTTTTCCGGACAGCAGGATCTGTTCTGCATAATCGTTTAAAAAAGTTTCGTCAAATTCATCCAATACGAAAAAAGCATTTTCCGTCTGCATTTTGTGTTTGATGCTGATCTCGCCAACACATATGTTAGGTAAGGTATAGACAAATACGGCCGGACTCGGGAAATAATTTTCCTGGGAATTGATGCTTTCCTGGTATTTGAAATCCGTATCAAGGCTTGATGACCTGTTGGCAAAAACCACTGCTGTCCTGCTGTGATCTTCATCCTTGAGAATCATTTCTGCAGTCAGAAAAGCCAGCTTGCTCAGGTTATCCATCTTATGGAATTTCGGATAGCTGCGTTCCATGATTTTATATGCTTCTTTGGCAAAGTCATGAAATGTTTCGCTTTGGCTTTCAAAAATAAGGGTATCGTTGAGGGTTATTTTTGAATGTTCTATGGTGCAGCTGTCTGTTTTCTTCATCACTTTCAATTTAACATTTTTCCAGCACAACCGCCGCATTGCAGCCTCCAAACCCAGAAGCTGTTTTTAAAATATACCGAACCGTTGCGGGCTGATTTTCTTTAATGATATTCAACGGCTGCGAAATTCCTTCCTCTTCAAAATTTTTGGAAGGGATAAGCACTTCGTGGCGGGCACTTTCCATGGAGATGATGCTTTCCAGAAGTCCGGAAGCACCCAGGCAATGGCCGTAATATCCTTTCATACTGTTTAGCGGAACATGCTGAAGTTCCATTCTGTTGAAAGCAATGGCTTCCATTTCGTCGTTATATAAGGTAGCAGTTCCGTGGGCAGAAATAAAATCAACTTGTTCCTTGGTGATGTTGGCTTCTGTCATGGCGTTTCTGATGCTGGCATACAGTCCGTCTCCTGTTCTGGAAGGGCCGGAAATATGATTGGCATCGTTCACTGCAGAATCTCCAAGTATTTTGAACCTGGATTTTTCGTTTTCATCCAAAACGGAAGTGATATATGCTGCTGCTGTAGCTTCACCGATATTGATCCCGTTTCTGTTTTTGTCATATGGTTTGCAAGGTCCCGTGCCAATGGCCTGGAAAGAATTGAACCCCGAAATAACAAACTCGGAAACTTCATCGCCCGCAATGACGAAGGCATCTTTATATTTTCCTGCAAGAATCATATTTTTAGCAACAGCAATGGCCATTACTCCTGAAACACAGGCATTGGAAACCACGATGGGTTTTGTTTTAAACCCGAAATAATCCGCAATTTTCTGGGCTAAATTGGAAAGGTAAGCGCCTTCCGGCAATTCAGTCTGGTTTTTTAATAAACTGATGTTTCCTTTGGTTGTGGATAATATAAAGGCGGTTTCTTCTGTAATGGAATGCTTTTCAACAAGAGGTTTTAAGCTTAGAAGAAACATTTTCTCGAGCCTGGTAAAACCTTGGCTGTCGAATTTATTGTTGAACTCTTCATTAAGTTTTTCAATATCAATGATTGAAGCATAAAACGCTTCCTGGTTTTCAATCACTTTATGCAGGGCTACTCCTGAATTTCCCTTTACCAGATTATTCCAGTTGGAAGAAACATCAAATCCTAAAGGCGTGATGCAGTTGTAGTCTGTAATGTAAATTTCCTTCTTCATTATAATCCCATTTTATCTTTCCATGCCTGAAAAAAATCAGGGTTATAAAGGCATAAATTTCCACTGCTGTCTAAGAATACCTGGATGGTTTCTCCGCTGCAAACCAGCTGATTATCATTATTGAACAATTCGTAAGTATAGATCAGTTTGGCAGATACGGAATTCACAAAAGTGGTAACGATCCTGAATGTTTCCCCATATTTTAAAGGAAGAAAATGTTCGCAGGTGCTTTTCACGATAGGCGTTACATATCCGGCATTCTGAATGTCAAGGTAAGTAAGGCCATGCTGTCTCCCGAAGGCTTCTCTTCCGTCTTCAAAATAGACAATATAATGTCCGTGCCAGACAATTCCCAGCGGATCCGTTTCATTGAATCTTACCCTTACTTCTTCGGTACAGGTTAATATGTTTTCGTTAGACTGCATTTTGTTTTCTTTCGTAAAAAATAGAAATAGCTACCATGGCAATATAGAATGCAAACAGCAAGGCAAGTTCTTTGGCAATTCCTGCAATTCCGCTGCTTCTCAAAATAATATCGTAATAGGCATTCAGTCCCCAGTTCATAGGAGAAAATTTGGCTATGGTTTGCATGAATTCGGGCATTAAGAATACAGGAACCCATATTCCTCCGATAGCGGCCAAAACGACCACAGAAGTTGCGCCAAAAGGGGCAGACTGTTCCTGCGTATCGGCAATAGTTCCCAATAAAACGCCAAACCCGATGGCTGCAAGACCGGAAAATAAGGTCACCACAAGAAGCTGGAACATTTTCCCTGAAACATCGAATGCCGGAAGATCCATATACGGGAAAAGATAGATTCCTACGGCTACCATCAGTAAAAACTGAATGATACAGATGATTAGGTAAGTGAATGTTTTTCCTAAAATATGAACGAAATATGGTGTCGGACTGATTCTTGCTCTTACGCTGGTACCCTGGCTTTTTTCTTTAACTAAATTGATAGACAGGGGAACCACAATAAAAAATATCGCAAAAAGGGTCCATGCGGGAACGTTATGCTGAACGGAATTCGGCATTACTTCCATGGCTCCTTTTTTAGGGGTAATCTCTTTGAAACTGATGAGGTTTTTGTTCTCTTCAAGGTTTTCCTCGGTCCCCAGCTGTTCCTGGAATGCTTTGTAGATCTTCTTATTTTCAATCTCAAAGACCATTTTGTTTACGGAATTCATTACTGAATTTTTGAATCCTGCATTGGTCGCCGGATCAAAATACAGGTGAATTTCCTTTGCTTTCGGAGCTGCTTTTTTAACCTTTGCAGAATCACCCTCAAGACCAAACGAACTTACAATCGTCTGAACTTTGGAATCAATATTAGCATTCAGGTCTTTCGTTAAATTATCAGGAATAACGATAGCCATCTGGTAATCTCCTGAAAATACGGCATCCTGCGCTGACTTTTCATTATAATTGGTCAGCAGCTGGAATGTTTTGCTGGCTTCCAGCTCGTGTTTTATGTTTTTTGAGACCTCAGACTTGTCATTATCAATAAAAATGATCGGGATTTTTGAGCCTTCAAGGTTTTTAAAGGTGGAATCCTGAATCAAGGTAATGGTTACAATTAAAAGTAACGGCATGACGAAAATAATCACTATTCCCCCTATATCCCTCTTCAGAAGAAGGATTTCTTTCACGAAGCTTCTCCAAAGTTTATACAACAACATCTCTTAATTCTTTTCCTGTTAATGATATGAAAACATCTTCCAAATTTTCGGCACTTGCCACTCTGTTCACCAGTTCTTCAGGTGTTCCTACCGCATGAATTTTGCCTCGGTCGATAATGGCAATCTTCGTACAGAACTCTTCCGCCTCAGAAAGGTGATGGGAAGTGTAAATAATACATGTCCCGTTTTTATTCAGTTCCTGTAAGAAGTCGATAATAACTTTTTTGGACTGAACATCCACACCAACAGTCGGTTCATCCAAAAACAGAACTTTTGGATTGTGAAGGGTTCCTGCAATAAGGTTACAGCGGCGTTTCATTCCTCCGGAGAACTGGCCCACCTGTTTATCTGCAAATTTTGATAACCCCATGATTTCCAGGGATTCATCAATGGTTTTTTTTAATTTTTTGTGGCTTAAACCGTATAAACTTCCGAAAAACATTAAATTTTCCCTGGCTGTTAAAGTGGGATATAATGCATATTCCTGCGGAACGATTCCAATGATCTGTCTTAATTTGAAACCATCTTTCTGAGGAGATAATCCATTGATTTTGAATTGTCCTGAAGTCGGTTTGATCAATCCGGAAAGCATAGAAATCAGAGTGGTTTTTCCCGCTCCGTTCGGTCCAAGAATTCCGTAGATCTCATTTTTCTCAATATTCAATGAAATGTCGTTGACGGAGAATTCTTCGGCATTCTTATACTTTTTATAAAGATTTTTAATCTCAATCATATTTTCTGCCATATCAGATCGCTTTTCTCAGTTTTTTGTAGAAAGCTTCTTCCAGATCAGCAATATGAAGCATGGATTTGGAAAGGTTGTTGTAGATATCGCTTTTTGAGTTCCTGTTTTTGTAAACACGGGCAATATCCACGGCAAAGTCTCTCCAAAGGTCGCCAATGGCTGTAATCTCTTTCGAAAGCTCTTTTAATTCATCATTTTTAAGAATAACTGCCGCTTCCTGAAGAAATGCACCGTAAATGAACCTGAAACCGCCGCCGCCGGTACCAATTTCTTCTTGCATTCTGATCAACTGTCCAAGGTAGTGGTTGGTAACCTTAGTTCCTTTCTTTTCAGCCCATTTCGGGATGCTTTTTGCCACCCACCGCATGGCTTTTACCCCAATTAGCGGAACGGGAGCCAGCATATTTTTACAGGTATCCTTAATTCCTTTTCTGATAGCTTCCTCCAGATTGACATTTTCCGGAATATAAGTAGGATAGTACATATGTCCTTTTGGTGGCAGTGCACCTTTGGCATATCTTACTTTTTCCAGTTCGGCTTCCGTAAGGGTAGTGGTGTAATCCATCACCGGGTCGCTGATCAGGAATTTTCCGTCTTCCTTTCCATATACCACAAGATTGTGGGCATTGAAATGGAATTTATATTCTTCAGGAAAATAGGTAAGGTTAAAAACTCCCACCTGAAGTCCTGTAGGAATGTTTTGGTTTAAGTTTCTTTCCAAAGCAGATTGTGCATCTTTAGGATTGGAAAACTTTTCTCTTTTGATTTTTATTCCCAATCTTTTGGCTGCTTTGCTGAAAATAGCGCCCGGCATCGGTCTGTAGCTAAAGCCCGGTGCGAAATTCACTTTCAAAAATGGCAGATAGACAAAAAACAGTCCGGAACCGATCCCGAAGATCATGGGTTCGCTGAGCTTTAAGCCTTTATTGAGTAACAGATTGGAGGCAACACCGTTTTCGCAATGTGCGGTCTGATGGTGTTCGAAGTTAAGTTTCATTTGCTGCTTTTATCTTTATCATTGACGGAATGAACCTGTGCATAATGTATGCCGTGTTTCAGTACTATTTCCCGTCGAAGTTCTTTAATTCATCCACTGAAATTCCGAAAGCATCGGCATATTTTTTCAGTACGGATTGGCTTAGTGTCTTAAAAATTTTGGGTTTTGCATGTCTTTTTACACGCCATTGCCACATGCCTACATAGGCTGCAAGAACCTGCAGATCCATTTTATTCAGTTCCATAAAATAAATAATAGGACTCACTACATTATTGGCAACATTCTGTCTGGCTTCTTCAATCCTTTCATGAATAAGCTCCATAGATTCGTCAAGGGCTGCTTTTTTAGCATCCCAGCCTATGCTGTTGGCGGTTGTATAATTATCATTCTCATCGGTCACATACAAGACTTCGGTCATGTTTGCCGATTTCAGATTGCTTTCGTCCTGAGGCAGGTCTTGTTTTTTCATGTAAACTGCATTATTTTTTTTATTTCAGATGAAAAATACTTCACCTTTTTGATTCTTTTTAATCGGTTGGCTAAAATAGTGAAAATACATTATATGTAAATCATATTAATTATAATGCCAAAAAACAGGTCTTTTACAGGTTAATTCAAATATTAATCCAAAAAATTATAATCTTGATTTGCTGTAACAAGTATATAGGAAATACAGACTTATTGGATTCTAGAAATTTGAATTAAATAATAACTTATGAAGAAATTTTTTATTTCCGTTTCACTTTTCTGTATGCTGAGCGCAATGGCACAGAAATTTGAAACCCAAAAGATGACCGATAGCCAGGGATATACTTATGAAACGGTTAAGAATGACCAGTCCGGTGTTAGAGTATATACTTTGAAAAACGGGCTGAAGGTTTATCTGGCGAAGAATGACGATGCACCGAGAATTCAGACTTATATTCCGGTAAGAACGGGATCCAATAATGACCCAAGCGACAATACCGGTTTAGCTCACTATCTGGAGCATATGGTTTTTAAAGGAACCTCACATTTGGGAACTCAGGACTGGGCAAAGGAAAAGGTACTTCTGCAGCAGATTTCCGACCTTTATGAACAGCATAAAGCAGAAAAAGATCCGGAAAAGAAAAAAGCTCTTTATAAAAAGATCGATGAGGTTTCGCAGGAAGCTTCCAAATATGCCATCGCGAATGAGTACGACAAGGCAATTTCTTCATTGGGAGCTACAGGAACCAATGCCCACACGTGGCTTGATGAAACTGTATATAAAAACAACATCCCATCCAACGAGCTTGAAAAATGGCTGAAAGTGGAGAAAGAACGTTTTTCCGAGCTGGTATTGCGTCTTTTCCACACGGAGCTGGAAGCGGTTTACGAGGAATACAACAGGGCTCAGGATAATGACGGCCGTCTTGTGAATTACGCCATGATGGAAGCTCTTTTCCCGAAACATCCTAACGGGCAGCAGACGACGATAGGTACTTCGGAACACCTGAAAAGCCCTTCCATGGTTGCTATCCGTAAATATTTTGATACTTATTACGTGCCGAATAATATGGCTGTTGTCCTGGTAGGGGATCTTGATTTTGATAAAACAATAAAACTTGTTGACCAGTATTTCGGTTCTTTTAAATATAAGGAGCTACCTATGAAAAAAATGGTGAGCGAAGAACCTATGACAAATATCGTCACAAGAACGGTAAAAAGTCCAAGCACACCAAGAATGACCCTGGCCTGGAGAACAGATTCCAATGGAAGCCAGAATGCAAGACTGGCAGATGTGGTTGGGGAAATCTTAAGCAACAGAGGAGATGCGGGTCTTATTGATCTTAATATGAACCAGACCCAAAAGGTGTTAGGTGCAGGAGCTTATGAGTCCGCTTTTAAAAGGTATGGTGCTTTTACCATGTCTGTGACGCCTAAAGAGGGACAATCTTTTGATGAGGCTAAAAAACTCTTACTTGATCAGTTGGATTTGGTTAAAAAAGGGCAGTTCCCTGACTGGATGCTGAAAGCCATCGTTAATGACAAGAAAGTCCAGCGTATGAAGGCTTGGGAAACTGCTGATGGACTTGCTACTACACTGTATGACACGTATATTAATGAAAAAACATGGCAGGATGAACTGGACGACATTAACCAGTATGAAAAAATCACAAAAGCAGATGTTGTAAAATTTGCGAATGATTTCTTTAAAGACAACTATGTAGTGGTTTACAAAGAAAAAGGAGTGAATGATAAACTGGTTCGTGTACAGAATCCTGGAATTACTCCTATCAAGCTTAACAGAGAAGCACAGTCTCCTTTCCTTAAAGATATTTTAAACAATAAAGTAGCTGAGACGAAACCTGAATTCATTGATTATAAGACTGCGATCCAGACTTCACAGATCAAAGATAAGAAGATAAGTTTTGTTAAGAACAAATATAATGATGTGGCACAGATCAGCTATATTTTCCCTTTTGGAACAGATAATGATAAGGAACTTCCTATTGCAGTAACCCTTTTCGAATATCTTGGAACGGATAAGTATACGCCTGAGCAGCTGAAAGGCGAATTCTATAAACTGGGAATCACTTACAGCTTCAGAACTTCCAACGATCAGGTAATTATTACGCTAAGCGGCCTTGAAGCAAACATGAAGAAAGGTGCCGAACTGATGAATCATTGGCTGACCAATGTAAAAGCAGATAAAGAAATTTACGCAAAAACCGTAAAGACAATCCTGGAAGCAAGAGCTGCCGGTAAAAAGGATAAGGTAAGAATTATGGCTGCGCTTTCGAATTATGCCAAATATGGTAAAAATTCCAGAATGACGGACATCGTTTCCAAAGAACGTCTTGAGAGCATTGATGCGATGGAGCTGATGAAAAAAGTCAAAGTACTGAACCAATCTCCATATGAAGTGTTGCTTTACGGTCAGGATCAGTCAGGTTTGGAAAAAGCCGTTAAGCCATATATCACGGAAACCACTGTTCAGCCTGCGAAAGCTAAGGACTATCCGGAGCCTGCTGCAGAAGGAAAAGTATATTTCACGAACTACGATATGGTTCAGATGGAAATGGCTAAAGTAGCCAAAGGAAGCGAGGTGAACCTAAGTAACTTTGGAAAAGCTAATGTTTTCAACGAATATTTCGGAAGAGGTTTATCGTCCATCGTATTTCAGGAGATCAGAGAAAGTAAGTCGCTGGCTTATACAGCTTATGTTTCTTACGCCAATGCAACAGAAAAAGGACATGCCAACTATATTACCAATTATATAGGAACACAGGCGAATAAACTTCCTTTAGCAGTAAATGCAATGAATGATCTTATGGTTTCATTGCCTCAGGTTCCTGCGCAGTTCGAAAATTCAAAAGGTTCTGCACTGAAGCAGATTGCCTCCAATAGGATTAACAGAACAAATATTTTCTTCAATCAGCTGGCATTGAAAAAGCTGGGAGTTGATTACGATATCAGAAAAGATATTTATGCAGAAATCCAGGGTCTTACATTACCTCAGCTTACCAACTTCTACGATACTGAAGTTAAGCCGGTAAAATACAATACAGCCATCATCGGTAAAAAAGAAAACCTGGATATGGAATCTATTAATAAAATGGGAGCATTCCAGGAGGTATCTCTTGAAGAAATCTTCGGGTACTAATCTTTTAGAATAGCAATTTTTTAAGCGGGGTAGAAATGTCCCGCTTTTTTTGTTTTACATGGATTGCATTGGAAGTTAACCACAAATACCACAAATGTTTTTCCACAAATAATCACAATCCATTCAAATATCCATTAATAGGAACGGGCTTTAGCCCGTTTGCTTAATACTGTCAAAATTCCAATCCGGCTTTAGCCAAACCTATTTTTACAACGCAATCATTCGTGAAGATCTGTGCCATCCGTTGCTAAAAACAAAAAACCGCACAAATTGTGCGGATATATAATTAAATCAAAATAATGATCTCTAAGATTTCACTTCCTGAATAAACAGATTAATCTCTCCTCTGATCAGTATCTCATCATTATGAAATGTCTCGCAAAAAATATGACAGATATTTTCGTACTGGGAAATCAGTGAAGCTTTTGAAATGATCTTGTTTCCAACTTTAGGAAGAGCAAATACTTCAATTTTTTTAATGTTGGTGATGAAGCCTATCACTTTGGTATCTGCTTCAGGATTTTCAAAGAAGCTCTGTCCAAGAATGGATGAGCAGGTCTGGGCAAGATTTTCAATCAGGCCGGCTTCTGCGAATTCACCATTGTGGACAAAAATATTATCTTCTTTGATCTCAAAGGAAGTCACAACTTTTTCTTTGGTCAGTTCCAGGATATAATCTGCCATCAGCATCGGTTCGCGGTGCGGCAGAAAGTTGTGTATATTAATGATATTCTCTTCCTTGATTTCCATTTACAGTTTATTTTACGGCAGTTTTCATCTGAGATTTTGCAATGATCAAGCCATTTAGTTTCGTGACAATATCTACCAGGGTTACTCCCATTATTTCATTGAGGATCGTTACTTCCGATACCAAACGGTCTCCTGTTCTGGGTAAAGTTTCCGCTTCAAAAGATTTAATGGCACCAATATATCCTGTAGGGGCATCTTTTCCCAGCAGGTAATATTTATAGCCTGTGTGCAAAGCAACGCTCTGCGCCTGATGCTCAATAAGACCTGAAGCCTGAAATACACCATCCTGAATAAAAATATTGTCTTCCTTGATTTCAAACCCTGAGATAAGATGCTCATCAGAATATTCCGTAAGCTCATGAACCATAACAAATGGAAAACGCTGCGGAATAAGACTTTCCACAAATTTCTGGTCAGAAGTTGGCAGTCTGTTTTCCATTAGCAAACCGTTAACAGAGCACACGAGTAGGCAAATCTTCCGCTTTCAGGCACACAAAGTAGTACTTTTTCTCCTTTTTTCAATGTTCCGGAATTCATTAATTCTTCCAGTGCGATGAAAATAGAACCGGCACCGATGTTTCCTACTTCAGAAAGGTTGTAGAACCATTTTTCGGCAGGGAAATCCATCCCTTTTTTGGCAAACTCTTCTCTTAAGCCGTCTTTAAAGTAACCTGAGGAAATGTGAGCCAGAACATGATCTATTTTCGCAGGGTCCAGATTATGTTTATCAAAAGAAGATCTCAAGCTTTCTGCTCCTTTTACAAGGATATATTTGTCCAGGATCTTTGTATCCTGTTTGATCGCAAAAATAGACTCTTTCAGCCATTCGTCAGATGGGTAGTCTGCCCATGATTTCAGGCTTCCGTCTTCCTGCTTGTCGCATCCGGCATACATGCAGGCTTCAATTTCGTGGGCGTAAGAGTAAAAATCGATGAACTCTATCTTTAAGGAAGTCTGATTTTCTCTTGGCTTATTTTCTAAAAGGAAGGCACCTGCACCATCAGAAAGCATCCATCTTAAGAATTCTCTCTTGAAAGCAATGATAGGTCTTTCTTCCAGTAATTTTAAATTTTCTGCTTCGTGGTTGAATTTATCTGCAGTCATCCATGCAGACATTCTCTCGGAGCCTACGCAAACGGCATTTTCCTGTACGCCTGCCTTTACGGAAAGGAATCCATAGTTCAATGCGTTCATTCCCGAGTTACATAAACCGGTAGCGGTATTAATTTCAATAGATTTTCCGATATTCAGCTCACCATGAACCATAGAAGCATGCGAAGGCTGCATCTGATCCGGAGAAGTAGTTCCCACGGACAATAGCTTCATATCTTCCTTTTTGAAGTTTTCATCGAATAATCCTTCTACAGCTTTTGCTGTCAGCTGTGCATTGGTATGGGTAGGATTTCCTTCTTTGTCCAAAGCATAATATCTTGTGGTGATCTTGTTATTTCTTAAAATCAGTGATTTTGCTTTAGAAGGAACACCGTTGATCAGACCAAGATAAGTTTCCATTTCATCATTTGATACCGGGCTGTTGGGTAAATATGTTGATGCTTTTGTTATAAATACGTCGTACATTCTATTTTAAATTAATTCCTTGTAAATATGTTTTTTGTTTTTGTCTTTTAAACCAAAATATAGGGGTTGTCAGTAAGTGTAAAACTAAGACGACAGGTGAAATAATCCATATCGCAGCCATCAAATATACCTTAAAGAATTTTATCAGCAATGGGCGTTTCTCTTTTTTCTTAATAATGAGGTTAGACCATACGGTGAAGATCTTATTACCAACTTTTTCCACCCTTACTAAAAAAGGACGGATCTCTACAGCGCCATTCTTTACCAGATCAGGCTGGAGACCGGAGAGGTTCCCGCTGCTGAAATGTTTTTCTATAATATTCCCATACTTTACAGAACCTGCAATTTCTTCATCGGAGATTCCGGCGGCCGGCAGAATGCCTGACTTCTCTTTCTGTCCGGTGGTCAGCCAGCGTAAGATGGTCAGAACACTTGTATAATTGTCATGCCTGTCTACCAAGGCAATATTCCCTACCAATTTTGCGCCAAGATTTTTTAAATATACCTTTAGCTTCTCCTGGGAAAGCATCCACATATTGCGGGTGCCCGAAATGGTAACCACATCCGTATCTTTCATGATCTTTTCCGCAAAACCGCTTTTCAGGAAAGAAATGATAGGAATGGATGGGGTAAGGTACCATACCTGATATCCGAATAGGATGAGGTCGTACTTTTTGTTCAGGATCTCGTCGGAAGGCGGAAAGATCTCTTTAGGGATCTGAAGATAAGATTCAGGGAAGGTGTTGAAGAAAACATCTCCCGGCCATGGGAAGGGGAAGTCTTCTTTCAGTTTGATATTATAATAGGTAACATCGTATTCTTCCTTTCTGGCTTCGAAAGGCCGGGCTACATTCTTCACAATATCCTCCAGCTGGCCGGTTTGCGAATAGTAAATGATCAGTATGTTTTTTTTCATTAATATTCTTTAGCGGTTACAAAAATATGCTTTTCATATTTATTTAGTGTTTTTTGAAAATTTTTATTGCTTCTGAACTGAATTCCTGCAGATAATCTGAATTTTTTAGCTCATAATGTGGTATGTTCAGCAGGATGATGGTCCCGGGAAGCTCCTTCAGTGTACTGATATCAAATTCCTGATCCGAAATCAGAAGAATGTCAATCTTTTTATCGATTTCCGGGATGCTGCTAATATAGTTCAGTTTTCTTCTTTTTACCAAATAGGTTTGTATGGCTGTTGCCCTTCTTTCTTCATCTTTAATGAAAGAAAAAATTCTTCTTTCCGCCTGGTAAAGGGTGAGCAGGATATCCTTCTGTCCGAAATCATCTGCCATGTGCAGAATCGATGCGTTTTTCGGAATGTGTTTGTTCAGTTCAAAATAGACGGATTTGTTGGCATTAAAATCATCTTTGACTTCTTTTACCGCTTCACTGTCTTTGTAGAGATAGCTTAAAAATAATTTTTTTCTGAAATAATTCTCGTCTTCCAGTTCATTTCGCAGTTCTGCAAACTGACCCCTGAAATAGGCATTGATCTTTTTTGTCCTTTCAGAATAGTTCTTTCCAAAGCTGGCATTATCTTTACTGATCCTTTCGCCTACTTTTACGGTAATGCTTCCATCATAAATAATGAAGTCTCCTTTGGGCAGTACTTCGGAATTTCCGTGGATGTACAGCGGAAGAATATCCAATCCGAACTGTTCTGCAAGATAAAATGCTCCTTTATGGAATCTTTTCACATCGTTGGTATAAGAACGTTCCGCTTCAGGAAAAACAACCAGCGAATAGCCCTGGTCAATTTTTTCTTTCAGCTGTCCCATCCCATTCTCTATTCCCTGAGAAACTGGAAAAAAGCCAAGCGCCCTTACCAGTCTTCCGAAAACCGGGGACTCGTACACCCAGTCGTTCACCAGGTAGATAATTTTATGAGTGGCCATAGCAATGGCAAGCGTGTCCAGGAAAGAAGTATGGTTGGCAATGATGACAGCAGGTCTGCTGAAGTCTTCCACGGGATTTTTTATCACTCTTTTCTTTACAAATGGGTTGGTGTACAGTACTGATGTTAAAAATTTAGCTAAGATCAATTTAATAATATCTAATGTTCTTCCTTTTGACCTTTTGACAAACATACTTCCGACCAATGAAAAGACAAATCCTCCCAATCCATAATAAAAAAAGGATAGAACGGATCTTAAAAATAATCCGAAAGTGATCGGGGAAAGTCCTTTTTTTGCCCTGTTTGTAATCAGTAACCTAAACCAGAACGGATAAAGCGTTGAGGTAATAATAATTACGGAGAACATCCCGATTAAGGCAACCAATGCAAGTGAATGCAATGCCGGGTGCTTGGCAAAGATCAAAGAGCCGATCGACAAAACAGTAGTGAAAACGGCCAGAATAATAGAAGTTCTGTAGGTTGGAAGCTCGTTTTTTCCTGTTGTGTGCTCCTTCTGCATAGCTTTTGTCAGGAAAATACTGAAATCGTCTCCCACACCGAAAACCAGCGTACAGACTACGGTACTGAAAATATTTAATTCTAATCCCAGAAAATAAAGAATACCTGCCGTAACGATCCCTGTCAGTACAATAGGAAACATGGTGAGAACGGTAAGCTCAAAATTTCTGAAGAAAACGATGATGGTAAGGATGATGGCGAGAAGAGAATAGTTAATTAACGTGCCAAAATCCCTTTTCAGCAGTCCCAGGAAGTTTTCGTTCATCTGCTGACGGTCAATGGCCAGTGCATTGTGGTTCTTTTCAACGTCTTTTATGAAAGCATCTCTTTTCTTTTCATCTACTTTTACAACATTGGAAACAGTGTAAAATCCATTCTCATTGCTCAGGAATTCAGAGATCTGCAAGGCTTTGATCTTCTCATAATCCTGAAGGCTTAATGGGGTATAGTTTTTATTTAAAATTTCATTGAAATTATCAAAAGCACTATTGTTGAACCCAAACTGGTTCCCGCTGTCCACCAGCTGTGAAACCGTACGGCTTTTTTTATCTGCATCCCAGAATTGATTCCAGGTTTTAATCCTTTGGTCCTGATCTTTTTCTGAAAGCACAACGTTTCCAATGGAATTGTAGCTCAGAATCTTTCCTTCCTGCTTTTCCTTTTCAAGGAAACTGCTTAGCCGGGTGTTTCTTGCCAGCGCCTTTTCTTCAGAATCTCCATAGGAAATGGTGTAGATGGATTTGGACGTGATGTCGGAAAGCTTCTGAAGCTTAGCCTCACTTATCTTTAATTCTTTTGGGATATAATTCAGGTCCCCGATATCTTCATTGAATCCCACATGTCTGAAACCGAAAAGGCAGGCAAGAATAATGATGGAACATCCTATGATCAGCGGTTTGTTTTTCTCATAAGGATAAGAACCGATCCTGTCTATAAAATTAGCATGGTGTTTGTCCTCTTTCTCTTTGGGATGATAAAGCTGGGGAACGATAATCAGTGCGGTAATGGAGGATAAAATAACTGTAATAGCTGCAAAAAGACCTAAATCTTTCAAGGCCTCGGAGCGTACAAATACCAGGCATAAAAAAGAAACGGCCGTGGTGGCGCTGCTCAGTACAATGGGCTGGGTGATTTCTTTATAAAGTTCTTCGATATTATTGTTGTGCTTGTAATGGGTGAGAATATGAAGGGCATAATCTATCGTAATCCCAATAAGTATAGCTCCCACACTCAATGAAATAGCTGAAATCTTATCTTTTATAAAATAAAGGATCAGCAGGGCAAGCAATACAGAAAATGCAGTCGGAAGAAATACAATAATCGGAGTAAAGAAATTCCTGAAATAATACATCAGCAGTATAAGCAGTACCGCCATTGAGATCATGACCGTATTCTGGATGTCTTTTTTGATCTGCTGTGCATTGGCTACGGCAATCACCGGGGAACCGAAATAGCTGAGTTCTGTTTTTCCCTTGAACTGTTTATTAATATCGTCCTTGATCTGGTTGAGCCGATTGACGAAGGCTTCGTTACCTTTGGTATCATTGCTTTTATTTTTAGGATCAATGAAAAGCAAGAGGTTTTTTCCGTCTTTCGTAACTATATAATTGTCTTCGAGCTTAAAATCTTTGCTGATGTTTAAGGCATTTAATTTCTTAATTCCCAGATAAGTAATTCCCAGCGGATCTTTTTTGATAAAATCCTTGGTGACAAGGCTTGTAGGGGATACCAGGGAAACATAGTTGTTCTCTACCTGTTTGGCGATGCTGTCTTTTTGCAGTTTTCTTTCAATTTCCTTATAATCGTTTTCATCAAGAAAAAGAGGCAGATTCTGGCTTACAAAATCAAATGTTTCCGAAATTTCACTGTCGTTCACCTTTCCCTGTACGGCACCGATGTATTTTTTCAGAGGTTCAATTTTTTGCAGGAAAGTATCTGCTGTTTCAGAAAGCAAAAAATCGTCTTCCCTGGATTTGTTTTCTATAATGACTATGATTTTATCCGAAAAGTTCAGTTGTTTAAGAACTTTTGCCGTAAGATCGGATTTTTCATTTTTAGGAATAATCTGATTGATATCTTCCTCAAAATTAATTTTTGAAGCAAAAAATCCGCATATCACAGCTATTCCTACAGCAATAATTACTGAAAGAATCCTGTTTTTAGAAATCAGATAATATAAAAATATAAAAAAACGATGCATCAGCGTATGGAATCAAGTCTGCAAATTTAATTTTTTCAGTATTAGTTCAAAATATTTCGGCTATAAGTTTTGTCTGAAAATCAACAAAATATTCTAGGCAGAATAAAAAAATATTCTACTTTTGCAAAAGTTCCCTCTCAAAATATATTTTAAACCAATATTTTATTAAAGAAATAAGAATCTGTTTTAGATATGTTGAAAAAAAATGATGAAAAAACAAACGGATTGCTATTTTGTAGTGGTATTCCTTTTCTATTGTCTGTGTTATCTTATGTACAGGTTCACATCTTACTCTTGTATACCCAATCCATTAAAACCACATTAGATTAGCATGAGTCTGTTACATCCTTATTTTCTCGTTGCGATTGTGTACATGCTTTTTTTTAGTGTACAGGAGGTTTTCGGGAAAAAAGTAGATAAGAAATGGTTCTGGTTTTTAGGGATTTATCTCATCATATTGGTAGGTTTCCGTGATAATGTGGGACCCGACTACGGAAGTTATAAAGGACTTTATATTTATTCCGATACGAAGAGTTACTACAGTATTTTCATGAAGATGCTTCATATGCAGGGCCCTGACCAGCTGGAGGTAGAGTGGCTGTATACCCTGATCAATAAGATATTGCTGAATGTCTTTAATGCGCCTTTTTATGTTCTCACCCTGGTTATTGCCATCTGTGCTATTTTCTTTAAGATAGAATATACGGAAGACAATACTTTTTACCCCTTTACATTTACCCTTTTCATGTTCGTTCCCTACTTCTTTGTTGGGGAAAGCGGGCAGATCAGGCAGAATCTTGGGACATTCATCGTTTATTTCGCCATACGGTATATCAAGCAGCGGAAATTGTGGCATTATCTGTTTTTCATATTTCTGGCATCTGGAATACATACTGTAAGCTACCTGTTTCTCCCAATGTACTGGCTGGCCCGTGTTCCATTGAACAAAGCTATAATGCTCACCCTGATCATTATCTCTGTATTTCTTTCACCATTCGAGATATACCGTGTCTTTGGAAGCTTTTTGGAGGGTATGGCTTCAGACAATATTTTGGTAAATGGTTTAAATGGATACATGTATGAATCCACAGAAAGGTTGAATGGAGGTTTCGGTATTCCCGAAGCGATGATGATGATTCTGACCTTCTTCCTGTTTACATTCGATACCAAAATGAAAGAAAAATATCCCTATTACGAATACCATAGAAACTATGCTGTTGTCGGGATCTGTTTCTACTTTATTTTCAGAAATAATCCTGTATTCTCGTCAAGGCTTGTAGGCGCATTTGTTGGGTTTTCCTATGTGTTGATTCCCAATACGATGTATGTGGTTTCAAGCGGGGTGAAAAAGATTATTTACGCTTTTATCATCGCGCTTGTTATCTTTAACATTGTGGTGTTCTCTTCTTTCATAAATATTAAAGTAGGTCGATTTACCATTGATCTTTATAAAAACCATATTCTTCCGTAAATTAATTTATTACTATCATATATTGACAAAGACAGCCCTGCAGCTGTCTTTTTTCTTGGCTTCCGTCATTGTAAAGTTTTAGATTGAGCTAAATCATAAGAAATTTTAACAAAAACAATTACTTTTGTGTGAAAAGTAGAAATTGCTGTTTTTGTATTTATAATCTTTTAATTATTTGTTATTGTTAATTTAATCAATATATAATTTAATTATTTATAATATTAATTGGTTATTAACAATAAAGGCTTAAAAGTTGTATTTCCTTTGATAGCACACAAATCTAAGGATATGAAAAATTTAGTTAAAAATTTTGCGGCAATTTTTTGCCTAGTGTCGATCTGTACCTATTCCAGGAATAGTAGAGAAGTAGAAAAGATCTTTCCTGACTCCTTTACAGGAAAATCAGTGCTCACAGCAGGGGATAGTTTAACGAAACCCAACAATAAAATTTTAGCAGTCCCCGACTGGACAAAAGCCCCCAACAGTTATATTTTTGATCCCAGGCAAGCCAGTGAAGGCTTATTGATTCCGGTAAAAAAAGCATATGCTATGTGGAAAGGTGATGGATACATCAAAAGTGACGGGATTCCTTCCGGAAAAATGACAGCCGATGTCCTGTGGGAAGATACTCATGGTCTTATTAAATCCGGCCCCGGATATTCGCTGGAAGTCATGAGCACCAATGAAAATGCCAAAATAAGGGTCCCAATTAACAAGGCTAAGAAAGGAAATGCCGTTATTGCTCTGAAAATAAACGGAGAAATATATTGGAGCTGGCATATATGGGTAACTGATGATCCTACCAACGGATCCAAATATAAAAGCTTCGATAATATGGCAAGAATGAGAGCGGATGGAACAGTTGAAGGAATTCCCGATTCCGATTGGGGATGGATGGACCGTAATCTTGGTGCCTTAAGCAGTTCTATTACTTCTTCGGACTGGAACAGAAGCGGCGGACTTCTGTATCAGTGGGGCAGGAAAGATCCTATCCCGCCTTTAGTGACAAGAGGAAATGATTTCTATGAGGTTTCCGGATCTATAGGAAGAGTAAGGCATAGAGGCGCAAAGAATATGACCGGTGCTGTAAATATTGATAACCTTACGAAATACGTTCTCCTCTCAAGTGCCGAGGTGACCAATAATATCAGGCTTTCCATAAAGAACCCGCTTAGCCTGATTTATGTGAACAAAGACGATAACAGTGGTCAGGCATACTATAATAACAACCTGAATCTACCGGTCAACTGGTTCGGACGTTCAGCAGATCTGCCTGATAACAGGCTTTCGGAGCTCAACCTTTGGTCTGATAATTCCCAGGGACTTATCAGTACCGGATATAACAACGATACCAGTGCCCGGCCATACAGAGATAAATCATCTTATGATCCATGTCCGAACGGATGGAGAATGCCGTCAATGCTTGTCGCCAATCTGGCCTCCCAGACTTATGTGGATGATATAAGGCTCGATTTTTCCCCTTTCGGAGTCAGAACCAACATGGCGAAAAATGTTTTCGAAACCAATAAGTACCACATCATAAAACCTACTGATAATGGGATGCCATCCTTCATGACCGGATTTAAAGTTTACGCTAATTTAGGTTTTGATCTTTCCAATGCAGGAGGAAATAATATGGGTATTTTCCCCGGAACAGGACAGCTGATAAGAGCAGCTCACCAGGGGCAGTATACCGATCAGCACCATGTTGCTTTATGGACAGCAACCATGACCCGACACTTTGATGCTTCTCCTGCAGTAACTACCAGAGGACTTTTTATGATTCCCGACAAAGGCCAGCCGGATGTACCGGATCCTAATTATCCCAATATTAAAGGACGGTATTTTTATATGCCCATGTCAGGAATGTATACTTCCGAGGCCAATGGATGCAGATGTATCAAAGATCCTCTTTATATTGTAGACAACTATGATTTTCCTTCAGAATATCTTGATCCTCCGTCAGAATACAGAGAAGGGATCGATAATCCCAATACCTATCAGGCAGTTAAAAAATCAAGTCTTTTTACAGTAGAGATTCCTGTAAGCAAAGCTTTCTCGGCACAGAGCCAGCTTTTAAATAATCCGGATATATTGGTTCCTGCGAATTTTAACAGTCTGAAAGCAAATGTACTCTGGACCACCAATACGGCTTTGATTAATAAGATATCAGTCATTAATCCTTCCCCTAATTCGCTTCAAAGCCTCGGTGATTCAAAAATATCAGTAGACATCAATCCAAATCAAAGTGGAAATGCAGTTATAACCCTGCATAACGGAAGCATTAGCGCTCCGGTATATTGGAGCTGGCATATCTGGATAACCGACTCTCCTCTGGGATCTTATATCTATAAAACTGAACTTCCGGCAGCGGAAGCTGTGAACTACATCAATTATGTAAATAAAGCCGATGTTATATTTCAGACAGAATTTATGGACCGGAACCTTGGAGCGGTAGACGCATTTCCAATCGTTGCTAATGCCCTTACACCTACTGCTGCTGAGCTTGCCCAAATACGGGCCTCTACAGGAATGCATTACCAGTGGGGAAGAAAAGATCCGATTCCGACATTCCAATATGCGGATAATAGAGCTTCGTTTAGTGTATTTTTAGGGACGGCATCAGCAAACGGAACCATTGCCTATACTACTTTAACGTATGCTGCCTATAATAATATGTCGGGAAGCTATATAGTTCCTTATAATACTTATGCAGCTTCGGTGGCGCAGGGTACAGATAAACCGGCAGATAAAATAGCAAAAGTGCTGTCCTATTCCGTGAAAAACCCTTTAACGTATATGATTCCTAGCACTTTTGCTTCTTATAACAGTAGTATGCCCAACTATACCAATGGAACTGACTGGCTTGCCAATGAGCCGAATCTTGCTCCTGACCGATGGGGAAGAGGCGGTGAAAAGTCTCCTTTTGATCCATGCCCGGAAGGTTGGAGGATCCCGGATCTGAGCAACATAGCCTTAATTTCGAATCAGGATTTCGGACAGTCGCCCTGGTATAAAAAAGACAAGAATGTAGCTACATTTTATAGTGTAAGTACGGATTATTCGGGATACAGAGTAAGAAATCCGTCTACCACTTCCACCATAGGCTATATGCTGACAGGTCCGTCTTATGTAGTCGGAAACTATCCGGATTCCGGTATGCGGGGATATAGAAATGTTATAGCTAATCAGACTCCTACGGGAACATTCAATAATGTCAATTTCCAGTATCCTGCGGTCTGGACGGCAGGTTTGGCTTCAAATTACCTGGGAAGATCAGTGAATGTAATGTTTGATGCAGCTTCTACAGCCAACCGTTTTATTGCCTTTAATGATAATAATGATCCGTATTTTGCAACAAGCTGCCGATGCGTAAGAATACAATATGATGCCCAGGGAAATGAGGAAGGTCCTATTCCAAGACTACCGGTTACAGCTCTGGCTTCGGGAAAAGCATCAGCAGCTCTAAGCAGTGTTGAGGTAACAGAAAAAGTAAATAAGAATAAAATTTCTTTATTTCCCAATCCGGTAAAAGATATTCTGTATATCAATGCTCCGGAAAAGGATGGCTATTACTATCAAATCTATAACGTCTCAGGACAGCTGGTGAGATCCGGAAAATTTGAAAACGGCAAAACAGATCTTTCTGCACTCAGTTCAGGAATATATTTGGTACGAATTAATAATGCTGAAGAAATTGTGAAGATTATTAAACAGTAGAATTAAAATAATATTAGATAAAGCAGAATAGGATTTTCCTGTTCTGCTTTTATATGTTTTACATCTATCACCATTGATGAAAAATTCTATATCATCTTTTTTATCCAAGATGAATTTTGCGCTAAACCGTACGCTCTAAAGGACTTGATATATCTGGGAATGCCCTCAGGAACGCCTGTTAAACCCATCTAAAAATTAAATTAAAACGTTTTAACAAAAAGTATATAATAAAAAAGCTTTACTTTTGCAAAAAATTTTTAGAATGTCGAAAAATTTAGTAATCGTAGAGTCACCGGCAAAAGCAAAAACTATTCAGAAATATTTAGGGAAGGATTTTGAAGTGAAATCGAGTTTCGGACACATCCGTGATCTTCCAAAAAAAGGAATGGGAATAGACCTTGCCACATTCAGTCCTGATTACGAAGTTTCGGCTGATAAAAAGAAGCTGGTAACAGAACTGAAAGCTGCCGTAAAGAAAGCTGAAATGGTATGGCTGGCTTCCGATGAAGACCGTGAAGGAGAAGCTATTGCATGGCACCTGGCGGACGAATTAAAATTAAAGCCCGAAAGCAGGAAAAGAATTGTTTTCCATGAGATTACTAAAAATGCCATTCTAAAAGCCATTGAAAACCCGAGAGATATCGACCAGAACCTTGTCAATGCCCAGCAGGCAAGAAGAGTTTTGGACAGGATTGTAGGTTTTGAAATGTCTCCGGTACTTTGGAAAAAAGTAAAACCGGGTCTTTCTGCAGGAAGAGTACAGTCTGTAGCCGTAAGGTTAATTGTAGAGAGAGAAAAAGAGATCCGTGAATTTATTCCGAAGGCAAGCTTTAAGCTGGACGGTATTTTCTTAAATAAAACCGAGCAGGAAATTGCTGCAAGGCTTAAAAAAGACTTCGAAAAAGAAGAAGATGCAGAAAAATTCCTTGAAAAAGCAAAAACTACAGAATTTAAAGTTCTGAATGTTGAGACAAAACCAGGGACGCGTTCTGCCTCTGCACCATTCACCACTTCTACTCTGCAACAGGAAGCCTCTTCCAGATTAGGATACAATGTAACCAACACCATGCGTCTTGCACAGAGGTTGTATGAAGAAGGGTATATTACCTATATGAGAACTGATTCCGTGAACCTTTCGCAGGAAGCAATTGAAGGAGCAAAAAAACAAATCGTTTCAGAATACGGAGCGGAATACTCATCACCAAGAAATTACACCACAAAATCTGCCTCTGCACAGGAAGCTCACGAAGCGATCCGTCCGACTGATTTTGCGGTAAAAAGCATAGGTGATACCCAATTGAACAGATTATATCAGTTAATATACAGAAGAACACTGGCTTCACAGATGGCTAATGCTAAAATTGAGAAGACAGTAATTGAAATAGGAAACGCTTTATTGCCTCAGCATTTTGAAGCACAGGGAGAGGTGATCATCTTTGATGGCTTCTTAAAAGCTTACGGCATTGTAAAAACAGAAGACGATGATGAGGAAAACAACGAAAAGCTTCTGCCTAAAGTAAGTGTAGGTGAAATTTTAAGCTATAAAAAGATCACTGCTTCAGAAAAATTCACAAGACCGAGCGCAAGATATACGGAAGCCGGTTTAGTGAAAAAACTGGAAGAACTGGGAATTGGTCGTCCGTCTACTTATGCACCTACGATCCAGACCATTCAGAACAGAGAGTATGTGGACAAAAGAGAGATTGATCCTCAGACCCGTGAAGTGGTGAAAATGTCCCTTACAAAAGACAAAATCAAAAAAGAAGTTCTTGAAGAAAAATTCGGGGGCGACAAAAATAAATTTGTACCTACAGATATCGGTGAAGTCGTGAATGACTTCCTGACAGATAATTTCAAAGAAATTCTGGACTACGGATTTACCGCCAGAGTAGAAGAAAGTTTTGACGAAATTGCCAACGGAGACCAGAAGTGGAAAGAAATGATGACCAATTTCTACTCAAAATTTCACCCTAGAATTGAAGATGTAGAAGAAAATGCAGACAGAGCCAATGGAGACAGGCTTCTTGGAGTAGACCCTAAAACTGGTAAGAACGTTCATGCAAGAATCGGAAGATTCGGTGCCATGATTCAGATCGGTGAAACGGAAGATGAGGAAAAGCCTATTTTCGCCTCATTAATGACAGGCCAGAATATTGCAACGATCTCTTTAGCCGAGGCTCTTGAGCTTTTCAAGCTGCCTTTTGAGCTTGATGCATTTGAAGGACAGCCGGTTTCCGTAGGAGTAGGAAGATTCGGGCCATATGTAAAGTGGGGCGAAACCTTTATCAGCATTCCGAAAGGAGAAGACCCTCTTTCCGTCAACCAGGCGCGTGCAGAAGAGATTATCAATGAAAAGAAAAAAGCGGATGCACCGATCGCGACTTATAAGGGAGATCCTGTAACGAAAGGAACAGGAAGATTCGGGCCGTTCATCAAATACAAAGATATTTTTGTGAATGTTCCTAAAAGATATAATTTCGACAACCTTTCCCAAAGCGATATTGATGAACTGATTGATGCCAAACTTGAAAAAGAAGCCAACCGATACATCCAGCAGTGGGAAAAAGAGAAAATCTCTATTGAAAACGGAAGATGGGGCCCATTCGTCAAATTCGGAAAGGCTATGTTCAAGATCCCTAAGAAAAAAGATGATACGAAATATGAAGCAGAAGAGCTGAAGGAAGTATCCCTTGATGAGGTTAAAAAATGGATCACCGATCAGGATAAAAATGCTTTTGCAGAGAAAAAGAAGCCGGCTGCAAAGAAACCTGCCGCTAAAAAAACAACCGCTGCAAAAAAGACAGTGGCCAAAAAAAAGTAATAGTAAAATATCTATGCAAAGCCGTTAACATAAGTGTTGACGGCTTTTTTTATTAATAAAAATACCGCAGTATATCAACTTGCTGTGGTTTTTTTGTATGTTTGTTCAATAAATAAATTAACATATTCTCAAGTTCTCGGATTACATATGGATTTTGAAGATTTTATCATTTCACCAAGGAATTTCAAAGCAGAAAACTGGCAGATCGGCAGCAGGATCACAAAAGATATAAAGGAAGACAGCATTGTCCTTCTTTTTGTCTCAGATTACAGAGGTGCGGGCGGTGATGCGGAAGTGCAGGACTTTACAGCAGTGAGAAAAGAATTTTATAAGCTTTCACAGCTCGATTTTGAAGTTCCTGTCGTAGATCTTGGAGATCTGGTTTCCGGAAAATCCGTTCAGGATTCCCACTACATCTTGCAGGAGGTTTTGTCGGCATGCCATTACAAAAGGGCTCTTCCGGTGATTATCGGAGGGTCCAATGATTTTGCCTTTTCATTATTTTCAACATTGAATTTTCACAAGCAAAATATCAACTATACCCAAATCAGCAATATTATTTCCCTGCAGCAGGGTGAAACAATTAACGAACATACCTTTTTGGGGAAAATACTCGGTTCCAAAAATTTTTCCATTAAAAATTATCACCATCTGGGCTATCAGAAACATTTGAACGAAACAGATTCAGTAAGACTGATCAAAGAAGTACAGTTTGATATTGTCCGTCTGGCGGAAATGATGAATTCCACGGAAAAAACAGAGCCGTTTTTCAGAAAAGCAGACCTGGTCACTTTAAACTGTGATGCTATTGAAAGCTTCAGTGAGCCGTTTTCCATGAATCCCCAGGTCAACGGGCTGAACAGGAGGGAGATATGTGCCTACATGAAAGAAATAGGACTGAGTGAAAATTTAAAATCTGTAGGAATTTTTAATTATAATATTTACTCCGAAAGCCAGCTCAACCACCAGCTGCTCGCACAAATGCTCTGGTACTTGATTGAAGGGATCAATATCCAGCGGTCTCACCCGAAAGAAAGACATTACGAATTGTTCTATGTTTTGATTGACGACGAACAGTATGCTTTCAAAAGGGATACTTTCAGCAATCTCTGGTATTTTGGAGAAGATGAAAATATAGAAAACTGCATCCCATGTTCTAAAAAAGATTTTGAAGAAGCAAAAAAAGGAACGCTTAATCCCAGGCTGACTTTTTAAGTACACATAAGATGAAAAAAAAATTATTAATAAGTATTGTTCTGTTAGCCGGAGTATTCTGCTTCGTGTATTTCTGGAATAAATATTCCTATGCCGGCGAGAAAGATTATTTTTCTTCCCGTACTAATCCGGAAAACGGGTTGCAGATAGGCATTATTGGCGACAGCTGGGTTGTAAGGCAAAATCTGGATTCACTTTTACAGAAAAAGCTTTTAGATAGAGGAATACAATCCGAGATCTATTCATCAGGAAATCCGGGGGCTAAAACCAAAAAGATCTACGAAAACCTCTTTAAAGATGACGCGGAAGAATTTTCATCCAAAAAAGTTATAGAAAAAAAGCCGGATTACTGCATCGTAATTGCAGGGGTGAATGATGCTGCAACCCATGTGGGACCTGGATTTTATACCCATCATATGGTGATGATCATTAAAACGCTCCTGCATTATAACATCAGGCCGGTTATAGTTTCCCTTCCGGAATTTGGTGTGGAAGAAGATTTTAACAATAAAAATATAATCAGCAGCCTCAGTAACAGAGGTGCTGAGCTGGTTTTAAATGAAGGTAATCAATTTAAAATACCGGAATACAGAAATGCTCTGTCCGAAGAATTAAAAAACGACGGCCTGAATAAAAAGGTGATCATGCTCAATTTCGATGAAGTAAGCTCTGATTATGATAAAGACCGGAACTTGTATGCAGATCCTCTACATTTAAACAAGCAGGGGTATCAGAAATTCAGCGAATTTCTGGCAACTAGAATTGCTAATTTAGAACAAAGAAAATAATGGTCTCAGTTATAGTTCCCGTTTATAACGTAGAAAATTATCTGGCGAAATGCCTGGATTCCCTGGTTAATCAGACTCTTCAGGATATTGAGATTATAGTTGTTGATGACGGCAGCAAAGACCGCTCGGGACTTATTATTGAAGAATATGCGAAGAATTTTCCTGATAAGATAAAATCTTTTTCCAAAGAGAACGGCGGCTTAAGTGATGCCAGAAATTTTGGAATAGAAAGAGCTTCAGGAGCCTACATCGGTTTTGTAGACAGTGATGACTATGTTACGGAGACGATGTTTGAAGAAATGCTGCATCTGGCAGAAAAACATGAGGCTAAAATGGTCATCTGCAACATTCAGAAAGTAGATCAGGACGGAAATGTAACCCAAAAGCTGACCCAGATTCCCAATATGTCTGAAAAAATGGAACTGGAAGATCATTTCTCTGTTTTTTCGGATCTCAGCTACTTTGCCTGTAACAAGCTGTTCAAAAAAGAGCTTTTCGACCATAAAAGGTTTAAAAAAGGAGTTCATTTTGAGGATATTCAGCTGATTCCACAGTTGCTTTTGGAATGCAGCGTTTTGGCTCAGACTCAGAATTTTCACTATCAGTATCTTGAACGTACGGATTCTATTACAAAAACCCATACGGAAAAAGGCCTTGATATCCTGAAAGCAGTAAAAGATGTGGAAGCTGCATTTGAAAAATCAAGGTATTCCGACAAAAGAAAAGAACTTAAAAACTTTCAGATCTTTGAAGGAGTATATTCTTTTCTGGCTTACCTGGCTTTTGTAAAAGACAGCGGAATATTTTATAAAATGGATGCTGAACTGGCCGTTTTTATGGATGAAAGAAAAATAAAAATTCGAGATATATTAAACTATAATCGTTTTGGTAAGAATTATCTTTTATCTTTGCCGATGAAAAAAAAGATTTTTTATCTGTTATTTTTTGCAGGGCAAAAGAAGCTGATAAGAAGATTGTTATAACACAAATGATAAGTACAATTATTCCAGTCATTATATAAAACATTGATAGGTAGCTTTTTGTAAGGTATTTTGATGTTTTTTTAGGAATGTTGATGATGTGCTTAATAAAAAAAAATGAAGAATTTTGAATTGTTCTTAAGCGAATCAGGAATTTCTATTTTTTACGTGAAAATAGGATTAGGGTTTCTATTCTCTTTTTTAATTACCTTTTTCTCCATTCCTACCATCATTAAAATATCCAGAAGAAAAAACCTTATGGATGAACCTGGTATAAGGAGTTCCCACCTCAGGAAAATCCCCAATCTTGGAGGGATTGCCATTTTTTATTCGATAGGAATCTGTGCATCGATTTTTGCCTATGAGCTTTTTGATTTGTACAAATTTTTATTTGCCTCGTTAATTATTCTTCTTTACATCGGAGTAATGGATGATATTGTTGTAATGAGAGCTTATAAAAAACTGGTGGCACAGATTATGGTGTCTTCACTGGTGGTGATAGGTTCCGATATCAGGATCAGAAGCTTATTTGGGATCTTCGGAATTTATGAAATGGGCTATTTCGTAAGTGTTTTGTTCAGCATCATTACTTTTATTATTCTGATCAATGCATTCAACCTGATTGATGGAATAGACGGGCTGGCCGGAGGATATTCAGTAATCTGCAGCGGTCTTTTCGGAATAAGCTATTACCGCCTGGGAGAATATAATTACCCGCTCGTGGTTCTTTCCGTTATTATCATAGGAACTGTACTCGCCTTTTTGTACTATAATTTATCCAATTACAGGACGAATAAAATATTCATGGGAGATACGGGATCTATGCTTCTGGGGTTTCTTCTGGCATTTACTTCCATTTGTTTTATTGATATTTTCATAGATAGAGAACTTCCCAACGTTCCGAGGTATCACCTTCAGTCTGCACCGGTGATAGCGGTTGCCATTCTTATTTTGCCTATTGTGGATACACTGAATGTAATCATTATCAGGCTGTGCAATAAAAAATCACCTTTTGATGCGGATAAAAACCATATCCATCACAAATTGCTGAAGCTGAACCTTACCCACAGACGGTCTACATTTTATATCATTGTATATTACCTGATGATTGTCATTGTGGCTTATTATCTAAGGCATATCAATATCAATCTCCTTTTAATGATAATTATTTCATTAGGTTTTTTTGGAGCTTATTTACCGGATCTCATTTATCATTTAAGAAATAATAAGAAAATAAGAATTTAATTTTTACTTTTGCAAATAACATCCCAAATATGATGAAGAATTTGAAATATTTATTTTTATTACTGCCCTTTTTTATGACTTCCTGCATCACCAAAAAAGATGTGAGGTATTTACAGCCCAGCGAGAGCCTGGTAATTAATGAAGAAGGACTTATTCCCTACAATATTCCCACCTACAGAATTACGAAGAATGATATTCTTAATCTTAATATTGTAACTACACCTAAGGGAGATGCGGCCCAGTTTTATTCATCTTTAAATACCTCCGGAGGAGCTGAGGGCGGTGGTGCTGCTAATCCTGCTTTGGCAGGTGGCCGTAGTGGATCTGCAATAGGAGGGAATATGAATTTCTATTTCAATGGCCTGAAAGTAGACTCCAAAGGAGATATCAACGTATTTGGGATAGGATACATTAAAGCTGAAGGAAGAACACTGGAAGATGTTACCCAGGAACTTCAGGAAAAAGTGAACGAAAACTTCCAGGAAGGAAAAGCAGAAGTAAGACTGAATACTGATGGAATTACCTACTACATTCTTGGAGATGTAGAAACAACAGGTCTTTCCGGAGAAAAAGTAGCACACAAAAATACGTTGACTATTACAGAAGCATTAGCTATTAACGGAGGTTTGAACAGAACCGTTGACCGGACCAATATTGTTATCCACCGAAAATTGCCGGAAGGGATAAAAGTGGCAAAATTAGACCTTACCCGCGAAGATATTATGAATTCCCCGTACTATTATGTACAGAACGGTGACGAAATCTATTTGAATACCAGAGGAAAAAGCTTAAACGGATTCGGAAAAGATCCTGTACAGACTTTAACCACTGGGGTATCGGTAATTACTACAGCATTATCAATTTATCTGCTTCTTAAAAACCTTTAACCATGATTCCAGACAGAGACACCACCATAGGGAAAAACGAGCCCCAGAAGGAAAAGTATGGATCGTTTGCGTTATTTGATATCGAACATTTCCTGAGAAGAATACTCAGAAACTGGTATTGGTTTGTTTTCATGCTGCTTATCGGTTATGTTATTTCATGGGTATACAGTAAATATTATGCACAGAATATCTATGCATCAGATCTTTCTCTGAGTATATCCAATAATACGTCCAGTTATTTTACACCCAACCAGTCTATCAACTTTATCTGGGGCCAGAGCGGAAACCAGGACGGAGTTTACCTTAAAAAAATGCTGTTATCCAGATCTCATAACGAGTTTCTGGTAAAAGAACTGGATCTTTTTGTTAATTATTCTACCAAAGGTCTTATCAAATCAACCTATATTGATAAAACCGATTCGCCGGTTTTTCTTCAGATTGATAAAAAACATCTTCAGCAAATTAATTATCCTATTACCCTTGTTCCAAAAGGTGGAGATTCTTATGAAGTGGTTCTCCCGGAAGAAGGGCAGTCTACCAGTTTGTACAGTTATGAATCAGAAGGATTTCAGTCCGTTAGCGGATATAACAGGCCTGCCAATAAGGTTATAAGAATCAACGAATGGTATAATTCTCCAAATCTGCGTTTCAGACTTATCAAGAATACCACGACTCCTAATATAAAGGTTAATAATGTTATTGTAAATCTTAGTACAGTCAATCAGAGTGTTAATGACATTGTTTCTACCATAGGAGTGGAATTTGATAAAGAGATTGCAACCATTATGATCATCTCCAAAAAAGGTTTCAATCTTAACAGTACGGTCAACTTCCTGAATAAATCAGTAGCTGAACTCCAGAAAAAAAGACTGGCAGATAAAAACATTGTTAACAAGAATACGGATCTTTACCTGCAGACCAATATAGATGGGATCCGTAAAAAACTGGATTCAAGTGCAGCGGTTCTGAACTATCTCAAAACTTCAGAAAAGTTGTATAATATTAAAGACAGAGACGAAAAATCTTTAGACAAAATAAAAGAACTTGAAGCAAAGAAAGCTGACATCATAAGCAAAATCAGCTCACTGAATAATATTAAAAACACCCTTCAGGCTCAGAATTTTGATAAAATGATCAGCACCAACGCTGCCGGTTTTGAAGATGGCTTCTTTACTGCTTCCGTTTCAGAGCTTAAAGCCTTATATATGAAGAGAAGAGAAATGGCAACCATTTATAAGCCGAACTCCGAGCCTATGAAAGAGATAGACAGGCTTATTAATGAGGCTAAAATGGGTTCATCCGGTGCTTTGAGAAACTATTATACAAAATATTATGACGAGATCAATAAAATAGACCGCCAGGTAGCTGAAGCCAATTCTGATCTTACTTCTTATCCTGAAAAAGAAAGAAAATATCTTGATGCAGAAAGAGGATATAGCATGATTGAAGCTACTTATAACAGCCTTTTGGGAAGACAGAATGAAGCACAGCTTAAAGTCGCTACCAACCAGTCTGATATTACAGTAATCGACCCTGCCAAGAATTTGGGTCAGGCTCCGATTGGTCCTAACGTAAAAGCAATAAAATCAGCAATTATGTTTGGCCTTTTGCTGTTTCCATTATTGTTCATCCTGATTGGTGAAGCATTGGATAACAAAATCCGAAACATAAAAGAGCTCCTGAGTGCAACAAAGATTCCGCTTCTTGGAGTTATCGGGAACAATACCAATGAGAATATGCTAACCGTTTTGGAGCAGCCTAAATCATCTGTTTCAGAAGCATTCAGGGGAATCAGGGCCAATATGAGATTCCTGATGGAGAACAGCAGGGAAGACGGCAAAGGAAAAATAATTCTGGTAACTTCCTCCGTTGGTGGCGAAGGAAAAACCTATATTTCTATCAACCTGGCCTCCGTAATAGGTTTGAGTGATAAAAAAACAATCCTGCTTGGGATGGACCTTAGAAAACCTAAGATCTTCGGGGATTTTAAAATTGATAATAAATACGGGATCTCCAATTACCTGACCGGAGAAGTAGGAATAGACCAGATTATTAATAAAACAAGAATCTCTGGCCTTGACGTCGCTACTTCCGGACCGATCCCTCCAAACCCTTCAGAGCTTTTAATGAGCGACAGAAACATCAGGTTCCTGGAAGAGCTGAAAGAGAAGTATGATTTCATTATCATCGACTCGCCTCCGGTAGGTTTGGTCGCTGATTCCTATGAACTGATGAAATATTCTGATGCTAATATCTATGTCGTTCGTCATGAATACACAGAAAAATATATGCTGAAGATGATAACGGAGAAATACCACAGTCATGAGGTGGAGCATTTAGGGCTTATCTATAATGATTACAATAAAAAACAAGGGTATGGATATGGCTACGGCTATGGTTACGGCTATGGTTATGGGTATTTTGATGAAGACAAAAACTATAAAGAACCCCTTCTGATTAGAATACGAAATAAAGTACGGACAATATTTAACAAAAAATAATAGTATTCTGTTAAATATTATTCCAACACATGGTGATATATGTTATTTTTTATATATTGCAGAAGAATTAAATAAAATAACATGAAAAATCTAAAAAAACTGTCAAAAAACGATTTAAAAATGATTAATGGAGGGAAGCAGCTGCAGCCACTTACAACGCATTGTTTTAGTAACGCCGGATGCCCTTCAGGACAAATTTGTGTTACCTGCTCTGGCCCGGATTGCGGCAGTTTAGGTAGCGGAATTTGCATCTAATACAATTATTCTTGAAAACAGTGGCTAACAGTTTTTATTTATATTTTAAACAAATTGCTGTTAAATCGTGCTGGTTTGATTTTTTAATATCAGAATATTTTCAGGAAAATTAAAAAAAGCCCTCACCAATGAGGGTTTTTTTTATGTTATGAGTTACTTGCATTGTATAAATAGTATATAAAGAAATATTTTTGGCACTTTGCCGTTTACTTTATAACAAATTATGTTTTTTTGTTTATTTTTAACTAAACATTAAGGATATCTTTAATATAAAAATGTTTTATATTTGCAAAAATTAAATTTTAAAATAACCATAAATCCATATTCTTTTATGAATAAAAAATTATTGTTTAGCTTTATTGCCTTCCTGGGAATGGTAAGTGTTAAAGCACAAAGAAACGAATTGGGAGTTCGTTTGGGTATGAGTAACCTAGTTGGGGATATTGGAAGGACCAATTATATTTTACAAAAGCCGTTGGATTTAGACAGAATGTCAGACTGGGGGTTCCCGTTTTATGGAGGTTTATTATATAGATTTAATTTTAACCCGCACCAGACCGTTAGATTGGATTTAGGATACAACCAGATTCAGTTTAGTGATAAAGCTGCAAAAGAAGAATATAGAGTAAATAGAAACTCATACGGAAAAAATAATGTATACGAAGCAAGTTTGATGTTTGAATACAATCTTTTCCCTGTCAATAATGAGCAGGTAAGCATGGTAAGCCCTTATATCTTTGGTGGTATAGGTGCTTTGATGTTTGATGCCCCTAAAGCTGATCTTGTCAATGATTTCAGAAGAGATGCAGACGGTGTGGCACAGGCGCCGCTTAATGAACTTGACTTTACAAGCACTCCTGTATACTCATTAGGAAAAAAAGTAACCATGCATATCCCTTTTGGGGTAGGTTTAAAATACAAGTTCAATCATAATTGGGCTATATTTGCAGAAGCTACATTCAGATATACACTGACAGATCAGCTGGATCACAGCAGATTGCTTTCAAAAGATCTGACATCTAGCTATAATGGAGATATTTTAGATCCTGCCACCGGCGCTTCGCTGCTGCAGTCAGGAAATTATTATGCAGTCTCTAAGGAAAGAGAACAGGAGCTGCTTAACAAAAGAAATATAGGGGATGAAAGGTCTAAGGACTGGATGAATACTTTTAGTTTAGGATTGACCTATTCATTCGGAAGACCTCCGTGTTATTGTGATTAATTAATATGTCGTTGATTAAAGATAAAATAAATTCTCAGAATTTACCGAAACACGTCGCCATTATTATGGACGGCAATGGAAGATGGGCAAAAACACGTGGCGAAGAAAGAACTTTCGGTCACAGGAATGCCATTGATGCAGTAAGAAATGCCATTAATGCATGTAATGAGATTAACATCCCTTACCTGACACTGTATACATTTTCTTCCGAAAACTGGAACCGCCCTGCAAACGAAGTCAATACACTGATGAACCTGCTGGTGGAAACCCTTTTGCTGGAAGCTGAAGAGATTTTTAGCAAAGGACTCAGAATGCATGTTATAGGGAATTTAGAAAAGCTGCCTCCCCTTGTGAGAGAACAGCTTGAACGTGTGATAGAACTTACAAAAGAAAACACAAAAGGCAATTTAGTACTGGCAATAAGCTATGGCTCACAGAATGAAATACTGAACGCTGTAAAAAGCATCAGTTCCGATGTGAAAGAAGGAAAAGTTGATATTGAGAATATTGATGAAAAATTATTCGAAAATTACCTTTATACGAAAGACTTTCCGCCTGTAGACCTGCTGATCAGAACCAGCGGGGAAATAAGAATAAGCAACTTCCTTCTTTGGCAGATTGCATACGCGGAATTACAGTTTTTGGATGTCCTTTGGCCGGATTTTACAAAAGATATCTTCTTCCAGTGTATTGTAGATTACCAGAATAAAGAGAGAAGATACGGTTTAACTGGCGACCAGATAAATGCCCAATAAATTTAAAGAAAAGAAAGACTCGATAAAATGAAGTTTAGACTATTACCCATCATCATGTTTGCTGCTTCGGCACATTTTTATGGACAAGTAACTCCTCAGGACAGCACTAAAGTAAATAATGCTGTACATGCAGAAAATGAAGCAGGAACTTACACTCTTAAAGACATTGTTGTAGATGGGGTAAAAAAATATACACCGGCACAGATCTTAAGATTTACGGGATTAACTAAAGGAGAAGCTGTAGATATTCCGGGACAGAAAATCAGCAACGCTGTGAAAAAGCTTTGGGATACCCAATCGTTTTCAGAAGTTGAAGTATATGTTCAGAGTATTGAAGGGCAGACTGTAATTTTAAGATTCTACCTGGAAGACCTTAAAGAACTTGGAGAAGTAAAATTCACAGGTAAAGGGATTGGTAAGTCTAAAAACGAAAAGATGGCAAAAGATAACAATCTGAAGCCAGGGACAAAAATTACTCAAAACCTGATTTCCAGCCTTAAGACAAAAGTTCCAAAAGATTACGTGAAAAAAGGGTATGCTGATGCCAGAATCACCATTCAGGACAAAGTGAATGCCAATGATCCGTCTTTGGTAGACTGGACCATCAATGTAGAGAAAGGTAAAAGAGTAAAGATTGACCATATCGAATTTGAAGGCAACCAAAGCGTTACAGATGCAAAGCTTAGAAAAAAAGCCTTCAAAGAAACCAAGCAAAAGAGATTTGGTATCGGCGGAATCCTGAAATCTTCAAAATTCATTGAAGAAAAATATCAGGAAGACAAACAGAGCCTTATCAGCTACTATAACTCACTGGGTTACAGAGATGCTAAGATTGTTTCAGATTCCGTATGGAGAAACAAAAGAAATAACTACGAGATCAATGTAAAACTTAATGAAGGTAAAAAGTATTATATCGGAGATGTTACATTCACCGGAAATACCGTTTACTCCACAGAATATTTACAAAGATTATTAGGATACAAGAAAGGAGATATTTACGATGCTGTTGGGTTTAATAAAAAAGTTGGAGAAGACGGAGGTAAAGAAGATGACTCAGATATCAAATCTGTGTACATGAATAATGGTTATCTTTTCTCTAATGTAACTCCTGTGGAAAAATCCGTGTCAGGAGATGCTGTAAACCTGGAAATCAGAGTTAATGAAGGAGAACAGGCAACCTGGAACAAGGTAACATGGCAGGGGAATACAACCACCCATGACCACGTTGTGCTTAGAGCCCTGAGAACTAAACCGGGAGAGCTTTTCAAGAAAACAGAGATCAAAAGAACCTATTTCGATCTTGCCGGGATGTCTTTCTTTGATCCGCAGCAAATTAAATATGACATTAATCCTAATCCTCAGGACAATACGGTAGATGTAAACTGGAGTCTTGTTGAAAAAGGATCTTCTCAGGTACAGTTACAGGCAGGTTACGGAGGTAATAGCTTTATCGGGACGTTAGGACTTACGTTCAATAACTTCTCTTTAAAGAACTTCCTTAAATTTAAAGACTTTAAACCGGTACCTCAGGGGGATGGTCAGACTTTATCGATCCAGGCACAGGCCGGACAGTATTTCCAGAATTATGGGATTTCATTTACTGAACCATGGTTATTCGGAACAAGACAAACTTCCTTATCAGTAAGTGTGAACACCTCAAGAGTAAAATATAATGACGCCAGTGGAAATGACCAGAAGCTTAATATCTTTTCCGCATCAGCGGGTCTGAACAGACTACTGAACTGGCCGGATGATTACTTCTCTTTATATACAGGAATCCAGTTCCAGAATTATAAATTCAGTAACTATCCATTCCAGTTCGGAGATACTACAGAATACTATGGAGATGCAAACAACTTAAGTCTTAACCTAGGTTTAAGCAGAAACTCAGCAGGTATCGACCCTATCTTCCCGACAACGGGTTCAAATATTGAAGTTTCCGCGAAATTAACCGCGCCATATTCATTGTTCAGCAACAAAGATTACTCTACAATGTCGCCGGTTGACAAATACAAGTGGATGGAATTCTACAAAATCAAGTTTAAGGCAGACGTGTACAACGAAGTTGTCGGAAAGCTGGTATTGAGATCTTCCGCTGAAATGGGATTCATGGACGGATATAACAAAAAACTTGGAGCTCCGCCATTCGAAAGATTTTATGTAGGAGGTACAGGTTTATTTGGAGGTAGATATGACGGACGTGAGTTGATTCCATTGAGAGGTTACGAAAACGCTTCAACATATGGAGGAGAAATAGATGACATTACCCAAAGAGGGGGAGGTACAATCTACAACAGATTTACACTGGAATTAAGATACCCGATCTCAATGAACCAGACCGCTAAAATTTATGCACTTACCTTTGCAGAAGGAGGTAACGTATGGAACTCATGGAGTACATACAACCCATTCCAGCTGAAAAGATCTGTAGGAGTTGGGGTAAGAGTTTATATGGGAGCCTTTGGTTTGATCGGATTTGACTTTGCTTACGGATTCGATAAGACCGTTTCCGGAACAGAGCCTTCTGGATGGAAAACACACTTCCTGATGAACCAATCATTATAATCACACATATGAAGAACCTTAAAATCATTTTCACATTTGTATTGTTCCTGCTTTTTGGATTTTCAAACGCACAGAAAATTGGAATAGTAGATACAGGCTATATTTTAGATAAACTGCCTCAATACAAAGAAGCAGAAGCAAGATTAAATTCTCAGATCGATACCTGGCAGTCAGAACTTCAAAACCTGCAGTCAGAATACGAAAGAAAAAAATCAGCATTTGAAAGTGAGAAAGTATTGCTGATAGGAGACCAGCTCAAGCTTAGAGAAAAAGAAGTAATGGACCTTGAAAAAAACATCAAGACCACTACAAGCTTACGTTTTGGAGCCAATGGCGAGATTACAAAACTAAGAACAAATCTGGTTGTACCCTTCCAGGATCAGATCTGGACCGCCGTTAAAACAATGGCTGAGAAAAATGGATTGGGCACGGTTCTTGATAAATCCGATAACAATGTGCTTTTCCTTCTGCCAAGATATGATTATACAGAAAAAGTATTAGCGATCTTATTAAAAGGATCTGAATCTGATAAAAAAGAAAAGACAAGCAGCAAAAGTAAAAAGTAATATGTAAATTAACTTTTGCTCAAAATTAAAATCTAAAAACAAATTAAATTATTTATTTTACCAATTATGAAAAAATTAAGTGTATTATTTGCCGCGGTAATAATGGTTGTATCGGTAAGTATGGCGAAAGCTCAAAAATTAGCTTCTGTAGATTTAATGGGGGTTCTTAATGCAATGCCTGAAAAGAAAAAAGCAGATACTGATATAAAAACTTTCTTAGATGCAAAACAAGCTGAAATTAAGAAAAAAGCAGATGCTGCTCAGGTTAAATTCCAGCAATACCAAACTGAAGCTTCTAAAAAAACAGCTGATGAAAATGCAGCTAGAGAAGCAGAAATGAAGAAATTAGGAGAAGAAATCCAGCAAATGCAGGAAAAAGCTCAGAAAGACCTTCAGGCTAAACAGGATGTAGCTTTCGGACCTATCGAGAAAAAGCTGAACGACGCTATTGAAAAAGTTGCTAAAGCTAACGGTTACGATTTCATCCTTGATGCAAACGCTGGTGCTCTTGTATACAAAGGAGGTGCAGACGCTACAGCTGCTGTTAAGAAAGAATTAGGAATCAACTAATAAATTAACAAAGTTTTATAAATTAACCGTCTCTTTTAGAGGCGGTTTTTTTATTTTTGCGCTATGGAAAAAGAAGTATCAACAACCGTAAAAGTAAGGTTCAGCGATTGTGATCCGATAGGACATTTGAATAATGTAAAATATTTGGACTATATGTTCAATGCCAGAGAAGATCACGTAGAAACATTTTATGGATTCACATACGAAGAATATACCAAGAAAACAGGATGCACTTGGATTGCCATTCAAAATGAAATTGCTTACCTGAGAGAAGTAAGATACAATACCCAGGTGGTGATCAGCAGCAAAACAATAGAAATTCAGGACAGGACAGCCAAAGTAGAAATACTTATGAAAAGTCTCGACGAAAAAACCGTACATGCAGTTCTATGGGTTACAGTGATTTATTTCAACCTTAAAACAAGAAAATCCGAAATTCATCCCGAAGATATCAAAGAAACATTTCATAAATTCTATGTAGATCTTGAGCAGAAAGACTTCCAGTCCAGAGTGAAGTTCCTTAGGTCTCAGAACGCAAAAAATTCGTGATAAAAAAATAAAGAATTACACATGAAAAAAATAGCAGTAATAGGAGGCAACGGACAGTTAGGCAACTGTATCAGGAAAATTGCACCTGATTTTGAAAATACCTACGAATTTATATTTACAGATTCCCAGACTCTGGACGTTACAGATGAAGAACAGGTCAATGACTTTTTCTACGATAACAAACCGGACTACTGTATTAATGCTTCCGCTTACACAGCTGTTGACTTAGCCGAAAAGGAAAAAGACAAAGCATTTGCTGTAAACGCTTACGGAGTTGCCCATCTCGCTCAGGCCTGTGCAGATCAGAAATGTATACTTATTCATGTTTCCACCGACTATGTTTTTGATGGGGACACCAACCTTTCATACTCAGAAGATGATTTTACCAATCCGACCGGAGTATATGGCGAATCAAAAAGAAAAGGAGAAGAACTGGCTCTGGAAATTAATCCCAAAACCATTATTTTAAGAACCTCATGGCTGTATTCAGAGTTTAATAAAAATTTTGTTAAAACAATGCTTAGCCTGTTCTCTCAAAAAGACGAGCTCGGAATTGTTGCCGACCAGTTTGGGCAGCCTACCAATGCAAACGATCTTGCTGAAGCAATCATGAATATTATTGAAGCCCCAAACAAAACCTTCGGTATTTTTCATTTCTCAAATTATCCAGAAACCACCTGGTTTGAATTTGCTAAAAAAATTGCTGAATTTTCAAACTCTTCGGTGAAACTAAATCCTTTAACGACGGATCAGTATCCTACCCCCGCGAAAAGGCCGGCCAGAAGCACCATGTCTTTAGATAAAATAGAAGAAGTATATAAAATAGAACTCAGGCATTGGGAGAACAGTCTCGAAGAATCTGTCAAAATACTAACCCAGCAATAATATGATCAAGCACCTGGCAGTTGCCATTTCCATATTCTGTATCCATCTTTGTAATGCACAGAATGTATATCTCTCAAAAGTTGAGAAAACAAACGATAATACAGATAAATTTCTCTATAAAAAAGCAGAAACCATAACTGATGCCGAGTATCTTGGAGAAATTGAAGTTCAGGGGTTCTCAAAAGACGATGCAGCTGTCTTTTCTCTCATCTATAAGAAAGCAAAAGAAATAGGGGCCAATACTTTCTCACTTAAACCATTTGAAAATATTGATGGTACTCCTCAGCCTTTTAATCCGGCCAATTATAAGATAGCTCTTTATTATACCCCAAACGGGAAATTGAAAGACCAGGATGGTAAATTATATATTTTCGCTTCTTCAGATAAAGAGCAGAAGATTAGTATAAATAAAAAAGACTATTTACTGGCGCCAAGATCTTACCTTACCCGGGATATTCTTTCCGGAGAAGCATTTATTATATCAACAAAGAAACTTCTAGGCTCTACAATTAAAGTTCAGCCTAAAACAAATAAAGAAAACCTTTACTTCCAGGTATCCTCTTTAAAAGTAAAATCAGATACTTCCGGAATGGGCGGTTTAAATCTGAAATCCGGCGACATCATCGGATTAGAGAAATCTTATGCAGAGTTTTTAAGCCTTATATACGTTGAAACAAAATACTAAACTATAATTTTAGAAAAGGAAGGTGGAAAAATTAAACAATAGTTTGAAATTTTTACTACTGTATACCAGCTTCTTACGGTTTTACATGAACTAAAAATGAATTTTATGTTAACTGGATTTGTTTTGTGTGGTAATAAGGATGTATCTTTGCCCCACTGAAAACGAGAGTATACGGTAGCGCAGAAGAGCTTTTTGATAAGCATAACTATTTGAAAAAGC